>Ga0105244_10000147_pt1 | contig 73676 bp, 58 predicted proteins | sample KBSM44metaG_FD_80423 | JGI IMG/M metagenome (GOLD analysis project Ga0105244, IMG submission 80423) | Miscanthus rhizosphere microbial communities from Kellogg Biological Station, Michigan, USA - KBS M4-4 metaG | ecosystem: Host-associated > Plants > Roots > Rhizosphere > Soil | place...
CCCACACCAACCACGAGCAGCAGTACGCTCGCGAAGCGATGCGCGATCACACCGAAAAAAGTCAGCTGGCCGGCCGCGTGGTCACGTCGATGGACACCACCATCACCACCATGAACGGCATACTGATCGTCACGACGACCGGCCTGGCCCTGTGGTTGTGGACTCAGTCGATGATCTCGGTGGGGGCGATTGCACTGGCCACCGGTCTGGTCATCCGCATCGTCAACATGTCCGGCTGGATCATGTGGGTGGTCAACGGCATCTTCGAGAACATCGGCACCGTGCAGGACGGCCTGGAAAGTATTTCGCAGCCCGTTACGGTCAATGACAAACCCGGCGCCCTGCCGCTGAAGATCGAAAACGGCGGTGTCAGGTTCGACGGCGTCGATTTCCATTACGGCAATGGCAACGGGATCATTCACAACCTCAACCTGGACATCAAACCGGGTGAGAAGATCGGTCTGATCGGGCCTTCCGGCGCGGGCAAGTCGACGCTGGTGAACCTGCTGCTGCGCATGTACGACGTGCAAGGCGGGAGGATCCTTATCGACGGCCAGGATATTTCCGAAATCACCCAGGAAAGCCTGCGGGCGCAGATCGGCATGATTACCCAGGACACCTCGCTGCTGCACCGCTCGATTCGCGAGAACCTGCTGTATGGCAACCCGCACGCAACCGACGAACAGCTCTGGGAGTCGATCCGCAAGGCTCGTGCCGACGAGTTCATCCCGCTGCTGTCGGACTCCGAAGGGCGTACCGGCTTCGATGCTCATGTCGGTGAACGCGGCGTCAAGCTGTCCGGCGGTCAACGCCAGCGTATCGCGATCACCCGCGTGCTGCTCAAGGACGCACCGATCCTGATCATGGACGAAGCCACTTCGGCACTCGCATCGGAAGTCGAAGCAGCGATTCAGGAAAGCCTGGAGACGTTGATGCAGGGCAAAACGGTGATCGCCATCGCGCACCGCCTGTCGACGATTGCACGCATGGATCGCCTGGTGGTTCTGGAGAAAGGCCAGATCGCTGAAACCGGCACGCACAGCGAACTGCTGGCGCATGGCGGGCTGTATGCGCGGTTGTGGCAGCATCAAACGGGTGGGTTTGTAGGCGTGGATTGATAGGGGGAGTTTGCTGGCCTCTTCGCGAGCAAGCTCGCTCCCACAGGATCTTCAGAGGCCACAACATCTTCAGCGGCAGCGACGCAGCACTTGTAGGATCCACCAGTCGGTCATGTGTACGCCGCACCTGTGGGAGCGAGCTTGCTCGCGAAGGGGCCAGTGCAGTCGCTGAATGTCTTCTGGCCGGTTACTCCACCTGCCGATACGGCAGCGCGCTGCGCGCTTCCTCGGCATAGGCCAGTACGCCGACTCGCTCCTGCTCCAGAAACTCGCTGACCGCGTCTTTCAGGCCTGGGTGCATCAGGTAGTGCCACGAACGGGTGATCTGCGGTTCGAAGCCGCGGATCAGTTTGTGTTCGCCCTGCGCGCCGGCGTCGAAGCGTTGCAGGTCGTGGGCGATGGCGTAGTCCATACCCTGATAGAAACAGGTTTCGAAATGCAGCCGGTCAAACTCGGCCAGACAGCCCCAGTAGCGCCCATAGAAACTGTCGTCGCCGATCAGGCTGAAGGCCATCGCCACCGGCCGTGAGCCCTGCAGCGCGATGACCACACGGATCGATTCAGGCATGCGCTCAGCCAGCAGGCTGAAGAACTCACGCGTCAGGTAAGGTGCCTGCCCGCGCACCTCGTAGGTATTGGAGTAGCACGCATAGACGAAGTCCCACAGCACTTCACTCATCTGCGCGCCTTCGAGCCATTCAAACTCGATGCCCTGCCCGGCCACCTGCTCACGTTCCTTGCGCATCTGTTTGCGCTTGCGCGAACTCAATGCATCAAGGAAGTCCTGAAAGTCCCGGTAGCCGCGATTGTGCCAGTGAAACTGGCAGCCAAAGCGCTCCAGCCAGCCCGGTTGCGTTTCAAGCAAGGCATCGGCCGCCGGATCGGTGAAGTTCACGTGGGCGCTCGACAACCCTTCACTCTGCAGATAGGCAGGCAGCTCACTGAGCAACTCGATACCGCCCTGAGGCGTCGCCGACAAAATCCGCGAACCGCCGACCGGGCTGAAAGGCACGGCGATCAGCAGCTTGGGGTAATAGGCGATGCCGGCGCGACGGCAGGCGTCTGCCCAGGCGTGATCGAACACGTACTCGCCATACGAATGCCACTTTCGGTAAGCCGGCAACGCCGCCACCAACTGATCGTTTTCGTAGTGCAGCACGTGCTCGGCACGCCAGCCCGATCGTGGCCCGAGGCTGCCGCTGTCCTCCAGCGAGCTGAGAAACGCATGCCGCAGGAATGGCTGATTGCCAGGCACCAGCGCATCCCACTGGGCAGGCGCGACGGTGCCGAGGCTGTCGATTACGTGAACAGGCATGCAGGTTCCCCGATAGGCAGACAGGGTGAAGAATATCCCTTATTGAGCCGTCATGTTCACCGCCTGGGCAATCTGCCTGGAAAGAGTGATCGCGAACTCGTTGATCGCCTGCTCACGCTGACGAGAGATCAGGCCAATCTGCTCGAGGTACTGCTGATCGGATCGCTGATCAGGCGGCAACTCATCCAGGGCCACCAGGCGCTGATTGAAAGGCTGCTTGACCGGCTCGAACTCCGGGGCGTAACGAATTTCCAGATAACTCATCCAGAATTCCCGGGCAATCATCGACTGGAAAAACTCAGGGGTGGCTTCGCGATCGATGATTTCGTTGTAAGCCGCCTGCAAATCCGCTTCGCTCACCTTGGCAATAGCGCGGAACCACATGTTTCGCGGCTGGCCCGGCAGCTCAAGCCGCGCCTGCAGACCGACGCGGTAGGCCAGGCGTACTTCGGCCTCATCGACCGTTTCGCCGCTCGCCTGACGAAACGCTATATCGCGCAGGGCAATTTTCTCCACCTGGTCCAGACGGTCCAGACTGCGGGTCATCCTGAACAGCTTGCGTGGCTGCGCGGCCGCCGTCGTGGATGACATGATCGAGAATATCTGGACGCGCACTTCCATATCGCCAAACACCATTGCCAGTCCATCACCACACGTCTGCGGGTGCGCGGCAACATCGAAGAGCTGGGCACGCAGCTCGGCGTTGACCGACGCCGATTCGATCATCGACCAGACTCGCGCAATCAGCTCATCGCGGTTACTTGAGAAGTCGGCCGATTGCGTCAGATCGCTCAGCATCTGAAAAAAATCCGTGGATCCGGCACAGGCGCGCAGGTCTTGCCACAGCCTTATGCGGGTATTCACCTGCTCACGATTCAGACCTGCAAGCCACGGCGCACTGCCAGGTCCGGCCTCGACCGGATTGCGACTCTGGCTGACACCCCACCGCGGGCGCAACCTGCCCTCGCGAAACAGCCTGATGCGTTCCAGCGTGGGTGAATTCAACGGATTGCCGCTCAGATGCAGGTGCAGGCGCGAGGAACTGAGGGAGCGCTCGATGTTATCGAGTTCATCGATGGATATTTCCGAGATGCGATTGTCACGCACATCAATCCGAATCAGCTCGGACCGCACCCAGTTCCATGCCGGCAATGTTCGAATGCCCGTGCCACGCAAAAACAGTAGGCGCAATGAGTTCAATGCGTGGATGGGGACGTCCTCGCCGAGCGAGCAAAAGTTGAGGTCCAGAATCTCCAACCGGTTCAGGTTCTGCAACGCCACGTTGGCGGACTCTGTCCAGATCAGCGGGTTGTGGCTGATGGACAGCTCTGCAAGCTGAGGCATTTGCCCTATCGAGGTCGGCAAGGATCGCAGATCATTGAAGTCCAGGCTCAGCGAACGCAGTCTGTTGAAGTTTTTCAGTAATGCATTCGCTTGTGGATCGGTAAGCTGCATGGCGCGGGCTTTCAGCACCGCCACATGGTCGAAGTTAGCCGTGATATCCGGGAGTTCTCCGATACGCAAGTTATCCAGATCGAGCGCATACCCTAAAAAGTCACCCTGAAAGTTTCGGCACTGAAAGCTCAAGCGTTTCCAGCAGTCGCGAATGCGCGTCGCGGCGACCTCCCTCGGTCTGCGCAACGAAGAAAAGGGCGTTTCCGCGACCCAGTTGTCCAGGGTAACTTGAAGCGTTCGCAATTCATCGGCGAGGCTGCTCAGTCTTTGCCGGACGAAAGTCGACAACTCCCTCGCCGGTCCGGTGTGTTCGGCGCGCAGCGTGCTCAGGAAGTCGGACACTTCTGCATCGGAAAAATCCGGGTACAGACTTCTTACCGCAAGCTCCGGCGAGTGCCTGGACGCGCCAATGCCCAAGCGACGAAAGAAACCCCGCAAGCGTCCACTAAGGGGGTAGCCAATACGGCCATGAGGCAAGCGTTGCGGCCACTTGATACCCGGTTTGATCGGCTGCAATTGCAAAATGGCAGCCATGCGCTCACGCCGTTCGACTACCGTATTGCGCAACAGACTGCGCAGTTGCTGCTCATCCGCGCCAGCAGGCAGCTGAATGTCGAGGCGTATCTGTTCGGGAAGCGCCAGCAACAACGCCCTGAAAAATTGCTGATCGACTTCACCGAGCGGCTCACCTGAAGGATCGAAGCACTGAACGCCCGCTTCGGTGCTGACCAGCAGCCGGTGCACTGAGGCCTGATCGCTGTCGAGACTGGCGATTTCGTCGCCCTCCAGCGAATCTTTCAGCAGATCGATGGAAACATCATCTCGCCAGCCTGGCACGTACTGCAGCATGCCCATCCCCGCCGCCTGGGTGTCCAGATTGTCGGTTACTGCCCGATAGAAGCCTTCGTTGGCGCGGTTTATCCGCAGTTGCTGCTGATACTCGCGGGCATGCTCGGCAAGTGTCAGAGGAATGCGTTCTTCCGTGGTCATCCGCGCTTTGTCCGCGTCGCTGGCCATGCCGATGAGTTCGAGCGCCACGCTGCTCGGCAAGTTGCCAAAGTCGCGCTGTATCAGTTGAACATGCGGGTCGTCGCTGCGACCTTTGAGCGCCTGCACGTCATCCAGCAGGCGCCCCACGTGCGTCTGGGCGCAATCGGCCAGATAGCGTTTGAAGCCGCGCAGTTGAACGGCCTTGTCGGCACTGTCGCTCCCGGTCAAACGAGTGACTTCATCGGCGGGCAGACCTTCCAGCAACTGGCCGAGCACTTGACTGAGGTGCCCGGTCGGCCCTGTGACATGGGACGACAGCGTCATCTGCGATCCCACGTTCCAGGATTCCAGCAGCGCCCCTTGGGCGTCGATGAGCAACAGGCCGCGGGGCTCATGCCAGCGCGGTGACGACACCAGCAGTTTCAGCCACGGCTCAAGATGAGAAACATGGACCTCAGACACATCGGCGGCCTGAAGAGCGCCGATGCAGACGTGCAGTTGCCGTTCTGTTTCAATGCGCTGAATGGCGTCCTTCAGCAAGGCCGGAGGCTGGAGGTTCTCGACATGTACCTGGCGCAGCAACGCCTCGTGGGTGCCGGTAATGCGCAGGACTTTCTGAATGTCCTCTTCCGGGAGTGCATGACAGGTCGGGTTGAGGCGTCTGAAAGCCGTTACCTCGTCCCAACCCATAGGGTTTTCCCATTCATGGCGCCAGGCACCGGCCCCATTGTGCTTGAGCTTCGGCGCGTAACAACGCTCATTCAGCGGATGCCTGATGCGCCAGTTGGCGCCGGAGGCATCGGACTCGACGCGATACAGCTTGCCGTCCAGTGGCAGCCAGGTCCTGCCATCGTGCTCATAAAGTCCAAGGGCGTTGCTGCTCAGGTTGTCGGGCAACGAAACCGTATGCGCATAGGCGTCGATGCTCGGCTTGCCGAGACGTACGGCCCCGTCGACACGTCGCTGCACCAGGCTTTCGATGAACATCGAGGGTTGCAACCCGTTCACCGCGCCCACCACGCCGCCTACCAGCAACATCTGTGCAACGTTTTCGCCAATGTTGTAGACATGTTGCATGGCGTCTTCGACTTCATCGTGCTGCCAGTCCTCGTAAGCCACGAACGCTTCGCTGGCGAGCTGATAGAGGGCGACCACTGACATGATTTCACCCAGCACCGGCACAAAGAACCCGGCCACGTTGAGCAGGTTCATGCCATTGTTTTCAAGGCTTTCGATCAGTGAATCATGAGCCTGCTGGTCCACCTGCGCGGAAGGCACCGCGATAGCCTTTGAGTCGTCATAGGTTTTGGCCAGCAAATGGTCGTACAGCCGTTCGAATGGCGGTTTCGAAAACGGCTGTGCCTGCACGACCAGGTCGGCGTCGGGGTCCAGCTTGCGGTCCCCGGCGGGATGCAGCCGTGCGTCCAGTTTGGTAAAAAATGCCGGAGCCTGGCCAAGGCTGACGAAACGGCTGAAGTAGCGTCGATAGTGTTCGCTGCCCAACGCCGTCACCAGCCAGGCGTTGAAGGCCCGCAATGACTCGAACTGCCTGATCGGATGCGAGGGCTCGGAAGGCAGGTAGACCAGACAAGGACTGTCATCGGGCCTGGCGCCGTCCTGTTGTATCAGCAAGGCACCCTGTAACAGCGAGCCTGAAAACGTGTAGGTGTCGAGCACGTGCAACTGGCAATAGCGCACGCCCTTGCCATCCCAGCGGGGCTGGTCAACGGACTTCACCATATCCAGCAGGGTCTGGTACGCCGCTTCAGTGATATCGCCTTTCATCACGGCAATATGCGCAAGCACCTCGACGGCGGCACGCTCGCTGTCCATGAACGCGCTGGCAACCGCTCGCGCAGCCGGGCCTGGCGGCTTGAACACGCTGTCCAGGTGAGTCTGATACTGACGGCCCAGATCCAGCTCATGGCAAAAATCAGCGAACTGCTCAAGATCGATCGCCTGACGGTCCCGGTATTCCACCTTGTAGCGGCGCTGGGCGCTGTCGATCAGCCAGTAGCGCAGGCCACCTGTCCGCAGGATTGCCGAGTAGGGATTGAAGCGGCTTCTGTTGCTCGGAGCGAAGTTCTGCAAGGCCGCCTGGAGCAAGGTCTGCTCGAGCGGGGCGGGGTTCCAGGCGCTGTCGTAGCGCCAGGTCATCAGTTGAAAGGCTTCAACGTCCAGGTCGAGCTGGAAACGTTCGACAAACGCTTTCGACAGCAAGGGCGCTGCAAATTGCTGTGGCGATAACAGGCGGTCGCGCACCGGCTCCAGCGCCTGCGCGTAACGCCGTGCACTTTGCTGGCTGGCGTGCAGTGCCTGGCGCAGTGCCGTGGACGCACCCACATACCAGTCTGGCAATTTGAGCCTGATGAATTCGGTGTTGGCGTGCTCCGCTTCGAACGGCGCCGCGTCCTGCGCTCGAGGCGTTACAGAGGCGTGCGCAATGGACGCTTCTATGGTTTCAAAGGGGTTGTAACGGAGGGTGAACATGGTCGATACCGCTAATGGCTTTGTGAATAGCCAATACGATAAAGACCCAAGGGCCTGCACATGACATAACGGGATATGACAGGTAACGCCCGCCTCCGGAGCGCTACCCGTCGAACGCGATCAGCGCTTGCGCAGAATCACGCTGCCGATCGAATAACCGGCGCCAAACGAGCTGAGTACCGCCAGCGCGCCTTGCGGCAAGTCATCCTGATAGGTGTGAAACGCAATCACCGAACCCGCCGAGCTGGTATTGCCGTAGGTGTCGAGAATCACCGGCGCCTCTTCGACCGTAGCGTCGCGGCCCAGCAGCTTCTTGACGATCAGATGGTTCATGCTCAGGTTGGCCTGATGCAGCCAGAAGCGTTTGACGTCAGTGATGTTGATGCCGTTATCCTGCAAATGCGCAGCGACCAGCTCGGCGACCATCGGGCACACCTCGCGAAACACCTTGCGGCCTTCCTGCACGAACAGCTTGTCCGGCGCATTCTGACCCTCGTCCGAGGTACGGTTGAGGAAACCGAAATTGTTGCGGATGTTGTTGGAGAACTGGGTCAGCAGGCGGGTGCTGACGATATCGAACTGGTAAGGCGAGGTTGCCAGGTCGGCGCGCTCGACCACCACGGCAGTGGCGCCGTCACCAAAGATGAAGTGGCTATCACGGTCACGGAAATTAAGGTGTGCGGTGCAGATTTCCGGGCTGATCACCAGCAAGGCGCGGGCCTGACCGAGTTGCACACTGTTGCAGGCTGCCTGAATGCCAAAGGTGGCCGAGGAACAGGCCACGTTCATGTCGAAGCCGTAACCGGCGACACCCAGCGCTTGTTGAATCTCGATGGAGATCGCCGGGTAGGCCCGCTGCAGGTTGGAGCAGGCAACGATTACACCGTCGATATCGGCAGCGGTTTTGCCCGCGCGTTGCAGCGCCTGTCTGGCGGCAGCTACACCCATCTCACAGAGGATCGACCATTCGTCATTGCTGCGCTCCGGCAGGTTGGGCTTCATGCGCTGCGGATCGAGAATGCCCTCCTTGTCCATGACGAAGCGGCTTTTGATACCCGAAGCCTTTTCGATGAAAGCGGCGCTGGATTCACTCAGCGCCTGCACGTCGCCACGTTCGATAGCGGCGGCGTTATCGTTGTTGAACTGTGCAACATAGGCATTGAAAGACTGCACCAGCTCTTCGTTGGAGATGCTGTTGGCCGGGGTAAACAGGCCTGTGCCGCTGATGACGACGTTGTGCACGGTCGTTCCTCTCTTATTGAGTTGCAGGTAATGACCTGCTCAGGCACGGCAATTGAAGGCCCACTGTTTTTGGGACCAACGTACCAGTGCGACTGTAAAAGCTGCCCGTAACAGGGAGCAGCATTTCATGACACGGTGAAGACAGGCGCGGAGTGTGCCACAGAGCCCGGTTTTGGCGCTATCGGGCCAATGAATATAGGCACGATAGACGCCTTTTACTGGGTGACAGGAAGCAGTGGATCAGCTCTCCACCTGACTCCACTGCTTGCTCAACCGTTTGTCCGACACCGGCATTTTGGTGCCCAGTTGCTGGGCGAACAGCGAGACGCGGTATTCCTCCATCCACCAGCGGTACAGCGCCAGCTCCGGGTCGCGCTTGCCCTCTTGAGCATGCTTGTCGGCGCGTGTCTGATATTGCGTCCACAGACCTGCCAGCTCGATGCTCCATACTCTGTCCTTCTGCACCTGAGCCGGGAGTTTTTCCAGGCGCATCTCGATGGCCTTCAGGTAGCGCGGCAGCTCCTTGAGCCATACCGCCGGGGTCTCGCGGACGAATCCGGGGTACACCAGCTTGCTCAGTTGCGCCTTGATATCGTTGAGCGCCACCGCTTGGGACAGGTCGATCTTGCCTTTGAAGCGCTTTTGCAGACCGTGCCACAGCTTGAGGATTTCCAGCGTCAGCTTCGCGAGCCGCTCGGCATGCTCGGTCCAGTCGGCGCGCTTGCGCTCAGCCAGTGACAGCAGGCCGGCACCGTCGCGCGGTAACTCGGTTTCACCTTCCAGCACGCAACTGTCGAGGCTGGCCAGCAGAATGTCTTCGATCAACGCATCGATGCGCCCCAGTTCGCGATGCAGCAAGGCCAGCTCGGTCTGCCCCGGCAATTTGTTGCGCAGAAACTTGGCGGGTTCGGCCAACTGCTGCAACAGTAAACGCTGCAAGGCGCGGCGATGCTGGTATTCGGCCTCGGCCTGAGTCGAGAACCGGCCTTCCTTGACCGCGCCGCCCTCTTCGACCAGCGCCGGATAGACCGTCATCGACAGCCCGGCGATGTTCTGCTGGGTTTTCTGCGCCACCGCTGCGAAGGCCTTGGCCTGCACTGGCTGCTGGCTTTTTGCGGTTTGCGGCACGGCCAGCGCGGCCTGGCTCGCCTCGGCAAAGCGCGCCGTCAGCTCGGCCAGATCACGTCCCTCACCAAGAAACTTGCCGCTGCCATCGACGATTTCCAGGTTCATCTTCAGGTGGCCTTCAAGCTGCTGTGCCGCCTCGGCCCAGGCTTCGTCGCTGACCCGTACGCCGGTCATGCGCAGCAGCTCACGACCCAGCGCCTGAGGCAACGAGCCCTCGCCGAAAGTAATGCGCTGCAACGCCGCCTTGATGAAATCCGGGACCGGCACGAAATTCTTGCGTACCGCCTTGGGCAGGTTGCGGACCAGCGCGATGCATTTGGTCTCGAGCAACCCCGGCACCAGCCACTCGAGACGCTCGGCAGGCAGCGACAGCAACAATGGCGCGGGAACGCGCAAGGTCACGCCGTCACGCGGGTGGTTGGGTTCGAAGTGGTAGCTCAGCGACAGGCTCAGGTCGCCCAGACGCAAGGTATCCGGGTATTGCGCGGCGGTGACTTCGCTGGCCTCGCGAGCCAGCACGTCCTCTTCGCGCATGATCAGCAGCTGCGGATTCTTCTGGCTTTCGGTCTTGTACCAGCTGTCGAAGGTGGCCGTCTGATGAATCTCGGCAGGGATGCGTGCTTCATAGAAGCTGTACAAGGTGTCTTCGTCAGCCAGAATATCGCGGCGTCGAGCCTTGGCTTCCAGCTCGTCGAGCTGCTCCAGCAAGCGGGTATTGGCGCTCAGGCACTTGGCCCGCGACAGGATATCGCCACGCACCAGGCCTTCACGAATGAACAGCTCGCGCGAAACCACCGGGTCGATGGGGCCGAAATGCACAGGGCGACGGCCCACCACGATCAGGCCGAACAGCGTGATCTGTTCGAACGCCACAACCTGCCCGCGCTTCTTCTCCCAATGCGGCTCGAAATGATTTTTCTTGATCAGGTGGCCGGCCAGCGGCTCGATCCAGTCCGAGTCGATCTTGGCGACCATGCGCGCGTACAGCTTGGTGGTTTCCACCAGTTCGGCGGTCATCAGCCACTGTGGACGCTTCTTGCCCAATCCGGAAGACGGATGAATCCAGAAGCGCCGCTGCCGTGCGCCGAGGTAATCGCCCTCGTCGGTCTTTTGCCCGATCTGACTCAGCAGACCGGAAAGAATGGCCTTGTGGAATTTCGGGTAATCGGCCGGCTCCTTGTTGACCGTCAGTTGCAGGTCGCGACAGATCAGACTCAATTGCCGATGGGAATCGCGCCATTCCCGCAGGCGCAGGTAATTCAGGAAATTGCGCCGGCACCAGTTACGCAGCGGGCTGGCGGTCAGGGTCTGGCGCTGCTCTTCGAAGCCGCGCCATAGATTGACCATCCCGGCGAAGTCCGAGTCGGCGTCCTTCCATTGCGCGTGGGCCTGATCCGCGGCCTGCTGACGCTCGGGCGGGCGCTCGCGCACGTCCTGTACCGACATGGCGCTGGCGACGATCAGCACTTCCTGCAGGCTGCCCTGCTTCGCTGCTTCCAGCAGCATGCGGCCCATACGCGGGTCCACCGGCAGACGCGCCAGTTGACGGCCCAGCGGGGTCAGCTGATTCTCACGGTTGACCGCCGAGAGCTCCTGCAACAGGTTGAAACCGTCGCTGATCGCCTTGCCGTCCGGCGGTTCGATGAACGGGAAGTCGGTGATCTCGCCCAGGCGCAGGTGCAGCATCTGCAGGATGACCGCAGCCAGGTTGGTGCGCAGGATCTCGGGGTCGGTGAATTCCGGCCGACCGTTGAAATCCTCTTCGCTGTACAGACGCACGCACAGGCCGGGTTCGACCCGTCCACAACGGCCTTTGCGCTGGTTGGCGCTGGCCTGCGACACCGCCTCGATCGGCAGGCGCTGGACCTTGGCGCGATAGCTGTAGCGACTGATGCGCGCCGTACCGGTGTCGATCACGTAACGGATGCCTGGCACGGTCAGCGAGGTTTCAGCGACGTTGGTGGCCAGTACGACGCGACGACCGGGGTGCGACTGAAAGATACGCTGCTGCTCGGCCGGCGAGAGGCGCGCGTAAAGCGGCAGAATCTCGGTATGCCTGAGCTGCGCCTTGCGCAGCACTTCGGCGGCATCGCGGATCTCGCGCTCGCCGGGCAGGAACACCAGCACATCGCCTGGGCTCTTGCGCTCGCTGCGCTCGAAGGCCGCCAGTTCGTCCAGCGTGGCCAGAATCGCCTGATCGACGGTCAGGTCCTCTTCAACGCTGTTGCCGTCTTCGTCCTGCTCGCTGGTCAGCGGGCGATACCAGACGTCCACGGGGAAGGTACGCCCGGACACTTCGATCACCGGCGCATCGTTGAAATGCTCGGAAAAGCGCTGCAGGTCGATGGTCGCGGAGGTGATGATGACTTTCAAGTCCGGACGACGCGGCAGCAGGGTTTTCAGGTAACCCAGCAGGAAATCGATGTTCAGGCTGCGTTCGTGGGCTTCGTCGACGATGATCGTGTCGTAGCGCTCAAGAAAGCGATCATGCTGGGTTTCGGCCAGCAGAATACCGTCGGTCATCAGCTTGATCAGGGTATTGCTGTCGCTCTGATCCTCGAAACGCACCTGATAGCCGACCAGTGCGCCTAACGGTGTGCCGATCTCCTCGGCAACCCGGCTGGCCACGCTGCGAGCGGCGATCCGGCGTGGCTGGGTATGACCGATCAGACCGTGCTGACCGCGACCGATTTCCAGGCAGATCTTCGGCAACTGGGTGGTCTTCCCGGAGCCAGTCTCGCCGGCAATGATCAGCACCTGGTGCTTGAGCAGCGCCTCCTTGATCTCGTCACGCTTGGCCGCGATGGGCAGGTTATCGTCATAACGAATCGCCGGCACACTTTCACGCCGCGCCGTGACCTGCGCACAGGACGCCTGCACCCGCGCAACCCACTGCGCCAGCTTCGCCTCGTCGGGCTTTTTGCGCAGGTCGTGCAACTGACGGCGCAGACGATGACGTTCGCTGATCATCGCTTGGTCGAGGTTTTTCAGAAGTTGGTCGATAGAGGGCGATTCGTCGGTCATCAGGCGCGCAGGGTCTTTTTTCAAATGGCAGGTGCGGATTGTCGCAGATTGTGGCGGGTCGTGACGAATGGCCTGAGTGTCAGGCTATCCATTGCGGTCATGGTTTGCGGCAGCAGTGCTCAATCACAATAAAGTATGAGGTACTCCATTCCTGACGCTTCGCGCCCTTTTTGCGACGCAGAGCGTCGAGAACTGCATTCCCACGCTGGAGCGTGCGGAACGATAATCTCAACTATCGTGCAGCGCTCCGCGTCGCATGCCGTTCCGGACGCTCTGCGTCCTCTTGCGACGCAGAGCGTCGAGAACTGCATTCCCACGCTGGAGCGTAGGGAACGATAATCGCAACTATCGTGCGGCGCTCCGCGTCGCACGCCGTTCCGGACGCTACGCGTCCTCTTGCGACGCAGAGCGTCGAGAACTGCATTCCCACGCTGGAGCGTAGGAACGATAATCGCAACTATCGTGCGGCGCTCCGCGTCGCATGCCGTTCTGGACGCTCCACCCTACTTCTTCACACCCAGCTTCTTCAATTCCTCGTCACGCAGCTCGCGACGCAGGATCTTGCCGACGTTGGTGGTTGGCAGCACGTCGCGGAATTCGACGCTGCGTGGCACTTTGTAGCCGGTCAGGTTGGCGCGCATGTGTTCCATGACCTTATCCTTGGTCAGGGTCACGCCCGGTTTGGCCACCACGAAAACCTTGATGGTTTCGCCCGATTTTTCGTCCGGTACGCCGATGGCCGCGCATTGAAGCACGCCGGGAAGTGTCGCCAGTACGTCTTCCAGTTCGTTGGGGTACACGTTGAAACCGGAGATCAGGATCATGTCTTTCTTGCGATCGACAATCCGGATGTAGCCATCAGGCTGGATGATCGCGATGTCGCCGGTCTTCAGCCAGCCTTCGCTGTCGATCATTTCATCGGTCGCTTCCTGGCGCTGCCAGTAGCCCTTCATGACCTGCGGCCCCTTGATGCACAGCTCGCCGGTTTCACCGAACGCCAGTTCGTTTCCCGCATCGTCGATGACCTTGCACAGGGTCGACGGTACGGGAATGCCGATGCTGCCCATCTGCACGTCCTGAGCGGGATTGACCGTGGCCACCGGGCTGGTCTCGGTCATGCCATAGCCTTCGCAGACCTGGCAGCCCGTCACCTGCTTCCAGCGCTCGGCGGCGGCCTGCTGCAGGGCCATGCCACCGGACAAGGTGACTTTCAACGCCGAGAAATCGAGGTTGCGGAAGCCTTCGTTATTGCACAGGGCCACGAACAGCGTGTTAAGGCCGACAAAGCCGCTGAACTTCCATTTCGAAAGCTCCTTGACCATGGCCGGCAGGTCACGCGGGTTGCTGATCAGGATGTTGTGATTGCCAAGCAGCATCATCGCCATGCAATGAAAGGTGAAGGCATAGATGTGATACAGCGGCAGCGGCGTGATGATGATTTCACAGCCTTCGCCCAGATTTGACGCCATCAGCGCGCGGCATTGCAGCATGTTGGCGATCAGGTTGCGGTGCGTCAGCATTGCCCCCTTGGCCACCCCGGTGGTGCCGCCGGTGTACTGCAGCACGGCAACATCGGCGCTGCCGGGCGACACGTCGGTCACTGGCTGACCACGGCCCTTGCCAAGCACATCGTTGAATTTGATGGCCTTGGGCAAGTGATAGGCCGGGACCATCTTCTTCACGTACTTGATGACGCTATTGATCAGCAAGCGCTTGAACGGCGACAGCATGTCGGCCACTTCGGTGACAATCACCTGCCTGATCTGCGTCTTGGGTACGACCTTCTCGGCCAGATGGGCCATGTTTGCCAGACACACCAGCGCCTTGGCACCGGAGTCGTTGAACTGGTGTTCCATTTCCCGCGCGGTGTACAGCGGGTTGGTGTTGACCACGATCAGCCCGGCGCGAATCGCACCGAAGACGGCAATCGGGTACTGCAATACGTTGGGTAGCTGCACGGCGATACGGTCACCCGGCTGCAGGTCGGTATGTTGCTGAATCCAGGCGGCAAACGCGCCGGACAGCTCATACAGTTCGCCGTAGGTGATGGTCTTGCCCAGGTTGCTGAACGCCGGCTTGTCGGCGAAGCGCTGGCAGGACTGCTTCAGGACCGCCTGGACGTTAGGGTACTCGTCGGGGTTGATATCGGCAGGGATACCGGACGGGTACTTGTCCTTCCAGAAGTTATCAATCATTCAGTCGGCTCCGTAGCGATAGCGAATTCTTCACATCGCCTGAAGCGATGATTTTCTTGTGCTTGGAATTATGCAGTAGACGCTTTTTCGCTTTATGACTGATCAAAAAGCGCGCCGAGAGTAGCAGCTTTGCCAAAGGCCGACTAGAGGCAGAAGCAGGCCACACAGTCACGAATACGACCAAAAACTAACAAGCAGTCACTTTAAATTCATTTAATAAATTTTCATCATCACGTCGAAAGTACCGGAACAGAGCGGTCAATCAATATAATCGCCTGTTTCCGAAAAAAACCGACCCCGTTTACAGCGTTCTGCAAACGGGGCCAGGTACACACATGGAGACGATTAAAGGGTCAGGCGATGTCCCGAAGCTCGCGTCGCAGAATCTTGCCCACCGGAGTCATCGGCAATGAATCACGCAGAACGATCTGTCTGGGCACCTTGTAGCCGGTGAAGTTCTCTTTGCAGAAGGCCTTGAGCTCTTCAATGCTCAGCTCCGGGTCTCGCGCCACCACGAACAGCTTCACGGCCTCCCCCGAGCGCTCGTCCGGCACGCCGATACAGGCGCAGTTGGCGACTTTCGGATGGGCCATGACCACGTCTTCGATTTCGTTGGGGTAGACGTTGAAACCGGACACGATGATCAAGTCTTTCTTGCGGTCGACGATACTGACGAACCCGTCAGCGCCAATCACGGCAATGTCACCGGTCTTGAACCAGCCTTCGGCGTCCAGGCATTCGGCCGTGGCATCAGGCTGGTTCCAGTAGCCTTTCATGACCTGCGGCCCCTTGATACACAGCTCGCCACGCTCGCCGAAAGGCAACTCGATGCCATCGTCATCAATGACTTTCATCGCGGTGCCGGGCACGGGAATGCCCACGGTTCCCAGGCGTGCCAGGGCGCCATAGGGATTGGCGCTGGCGACAGGCGACGTCTCGGTCAGGCCGTAACCTTCGACGATCGTGCAGCCGGTGATCTGCGCCCAGCGCTCGGCCGTGGCCTTGACCAGTGCAGTGCCACCGGAGTTGGTGCTTTTCAGCGCCGAGAAATCCAGATTCTTGAATTCCGGGTGGTTCATGAGCGCCACGAACAGCGTGTTGAGGCCGATCATGGCAGTGAAGCGCCACTTGCCCAGCTCCTTGATGAAGCCGCCGATATCGCGAGGGTTGGTGATCAGGATGTTGTGATTGCCGCTGATCATCATGCACATGCAGTTCGCCGTGAACGCATAGATGTGATAGAGCGGCAACGGCGCAATCATCACCTCCTTGCCCTCTTCAAACAGCGATCCGCCTTGCGGTCCTTGCTGGCGCATGCAGGCATAGACTTGCTGCATGTTGGCGACCAGATTGCCATGGGTGAGCATCGCGCCTTTGGCCAGCCCCGTGGTGCCACCGGTGTATTGCAGAACGGCAACATCCTGCAGACCTCGCGATACGACCTGCATGCGGCTCTCGCGCCCCAGGCGCAGCGCGCGCTTGAAGCCGACGGCCTGAGGCAGATGGAATTCGGGGACCATCTTCTTGACCTTGTCGACAATGGTATTGACCAGCCAGCCCTTGGCCGCCGACTGCATGTCGCCCATTTTTACTTCGATCAGGTATTCGATGGCCGTGTCCGGCAGCACTTCCTGCACCAGCTTGCCGAACAGGTTGAGGTAAACCAGCGCTCTGGCACCAGAGTCCTTGAATTGATGGCGCATCTCGCGTGCGGTGTACAACGGGTTGGTGTTGACCACCGTCAGACCGGCGCGCATCGCACCGAATACGGCGATCGGATATTGCAGAATATTGGGCATCTGTACGGCAATGCGATCACCCGGCACCAGTTGCGTATGCTGCTGTAGATACGCGGCGAGGGCGGCGGAGTGACGCTCGAGTTCCGCGTAGGTCAGCGTCACGCCCATGTTGCTGAACGCAGGTCGGTCGGCGAATTTCCTGCAGCAGCGCTCGAACACCTCGACGACCGATTGGTAGGTTTGCAGATCCACCTCGGCGTCGACACCCGCCGGACGCTTGTCATCCCAGAAGTCAGCTTGCATTATTTTTATCCTTTTTCCCTGCATGGGTCTGGGCGGACGTTAGCAGTTAAAGTGTCTCAGGCAAATGATCGTCCGGGCCTCATCAGCAGCATGAATCTTGTCTCTGTTCAGACTGAAATCTGTCGTCGGCGATACACTGCTCACGGCAATCGGGCTGGTAAAGATACTTGCCCGATCGCTCAGTAGCCTTATTCACATGGCGTTTGCTTATTATTTGCCTTGAATGTGATCCGGGAAGCGCCAGCAAGCGTCTGAATGATCTTGTCTGCGCATTGGCGGCGACAGGTCATCAAGTGTTACAAATCAAGGCCAGGTCGGATTGCACGAACCGGCACGCTTCAATTCATTTTTATTGTCAGGACAGCCACATGACTCAAGTCACCAACACGCCTTACGAAGCTCTTGAAGTCGGTCAGACCGCCAGCTACAGCAAGACAGTGGAAGAGCGTGACATTCAACTGTTCGCCGCGATGTCCGGAGACCACAACCCGGTCCACCTGGACGCCGAATACGCCTCCAAGACCATGTTCAAGGAGCGTATTGCCCACGGCATGTTCAGCGGCGCACTCATCAGTGCGGCGGTTGCATGCGAGTTGCCTGGCCCCGGCACCATCTATATCGGTCAGCAGATGACCTTCCAGAAGCCGGTGAAACTGGGCGATACCCTGACTGTGCGCTTGGAAATCCTGGAAAAACTGCCGAAATTCCGCGTGCGCATCGCCACCCGTGTTTTCAATCAGAACGATGAGTTGGTTGTAGACGGCGAAGCCGAGATTCTCGCCCCGCGCAAGCAGCAGACCGTCGACCTGACCGTATTGCCCGAGATCACTTTCGGCTGATACCCGGAACCGGCGCGCGCACCTGCGGCCGCGCCCGGGCTCCACTGCTGACCTGAACACAAATTCATGATGCCCTCGGAACTGTTTTGGCTGCGCTTTCCACTCAGGAAACCAGCGCTACCTTATCCGGATCACGAATCGTTCATTCCTGCAGGCGGGGCAATCACCCATGAATATGATCACCCGAAATTATTATCCCGTCTCCGGGCAACCAACCCAGGGCATAAACCCGCAAGCCGATAACAGTCCGCCACCTCAGGTAACGTCCGGCAATGGCAGCAAACTGGTCGACTTCGCCCCGCCGCAGCAGGCAACAGGGTTGCAGTCGTCGTTCAATGGCCTTGGCTCCAGGGCGCAAACGCCCGCTACAAACGCAGCCTCGGGTGCAACTGAAAACCCCGTCGAGTTGTTGCTGAACAAGCTGGTGGAAGCCATTCGCACCATCCTCAAGGATCTGTTTTCCAGATCACAAGGGCATCAGCAGGACGGCTCGACACCGGCACCTGCGCCGTCTGAACGGGAACAGGCGCCGACCTCCCTTCAGTCTTCATCAGCCCCCTCTTCAGGGTCGCCGTCATCGTCCGGCAACACAGAAAAGCCGTTCGTGGTGAAAAACGATTATCCGACCGACAAACCGGTCTCGCTGCAAAAGAACGCCACAGCAGCGCCGTCTGATACGACGCGCACTTCGGCGTCAGCCCAAGGCAATACGCCAGCCGCCAATCAGCCTGCGCCCGCCAAAACGTTGCCAACCGCCACAGACAGATCTGAGACCACAGAAAAAGTGGCGCAACCCGCGCACCGAGCGGGCAACGGTCCTGGGGCCGACATGTCCGGAATGGTCGGCTTCGCCAAACAGGCGAATACCACCGGCGGTAATGGTGGCGAAGTCGTCACGGTCAATACCGTAGCGGACCTCAAGAAGTACATGGAGGACGACAAGGCCCGTACTGTCAAACTGGGGGCCAACCTGTCTGCCGACAGCAAGGTGACCATCAACTTTGGCGCCAACAAGACCCTGCTGGGTACCGACAAGGGCAACAGCCTGCACAACATCTACCTGGCCAGCGGCAAGACCGCCAGCAATGACATCTTCCAGAATCTGAACTTCGACCACGACAGCCGTTATCGCGAAAACGGTGACATGCAGATGTTCATCAGCAGCGGTCAGAAATACTGGATCGATCACAACACCTATTCAGGCACCAAGGATCAGAACGCCAAAGGCCTGGACAAACTGCTTTATGTCGGCGGGACGGCAGACAACGTCAGTCTGACCAACTCGAAATTCCAGAACAACGAATATGGCGTGATTCTCGGTCAGCCGGACGACTCCGCTCAAGCCAAGGCCGAGTACAAGGGTTACCCGCGCATGACCATCGCCAACAATGTGTTCAGCAACCTGGATGTTCGGGCACCCGGCCTGATGCGGCATGGCGACTTTGACGTTTACAACAACTCGATCGACAACTTCCATCTTGGCTTCACCGCGACGGGGGATGCGACCATCCTCTCGCAGGCCAACTATTTCGCAAAAGGCGTGGATGTTTCCAACAAGGCCAGCAACTCCGGCGTGCTGGATGACTATGGTGATGCGCACTTCAAGGACATCGGCAGCAATGTCAGCTTCACCCAGAAGTCACCGTTGACCGCCTGGACGCCCAGCTATCAGCGCGACATCAAGACCGCCGAAGCCGCCAGAGCCTATGACCTGGCCAATGCCGGCGCCAAAACCGTGAGCTGATAGCGCCCGGCGTTCGATGCAGGGCGTGGCATGCAGAAGAAAAAAAGGGCGACCGAAGTCGCCCCAAGTGCCTTGCGTGCTCATTGAATGCATGCAGGCGCGTGTCCGCCCACAACGCATTCGATGGAACAAGATTAAGGCAGCGAACATAACGGCGAGTTGATCCAGATCAGCTGTTACTGAACCAGACTGATCAGATCAAGGGTGTGGCGGCTGGATCAGCGTTTTTTGGGCTTTTTCTTCGGTTTTTTGCTGCTCAATGGCATCGCCTGTTCGAAGGCGTTACGCACTTCATTGAGGCGCTTGTCATTCAGATCGTGGATACGCTTGGCGCGCTCGGCACCCAGGTCGATCAATTGTGCATCGTCGCTCATGGCTTGCGGTTCTCGAACACGGGAAATCAGGGCCAATAATGCTCAATCGCAGCAGCCCTGACCAGTCCCGTGACCAGTACAGCCCTGGGCGGTGCAGCGATCAGATCTGAATATCCACCCAAAGCCCTTGGCGCGGCTCGTCGTCGATGAGCGGTACAACGGGTACGGTGTTGTCGGCGTTCAGCGAATCACCCGGGACCACCAGCCCGACGTATTCCTCGGCTTCTCCGCCGCCATGAGCCTGCTGCTGTTGCTGCTGGCGCTGTTGCTCTTCACGCAACAGCAACGCGCTGCGTTCAGTATCTTCATTGCGCAGGTCGATGGAGGTCTCACTGGAGCTCTCCTGCACCGGCGCTACAGGTGGAATGTCCGGCATGCGTTTGGCCGGATCCAGCTGTGATGTCACAGGCACCACACTTAACGGAAGCATAGGTTGCAGCATGGTTTTATCTCCTCTTACCGGGGTTTCGGCCGTGCACGAGGCAACTTGAACCGGGCTGAAAGAGCCAGTGGTGGTTTATAAGATCTTTTTTGACCCCTCTCAGTGAAATAAGTGTCATGGAACCAAAAATTCGATAGGTTCCGGCGCTGACCATGAGTTTTTTCACGCTGCCTTTGGCCTTCGGGGCGTGTTCCGTTAACATACTCAGCTTTTTCAAGCGGGAGACAGGCAGCATGGCGCAGCAGTATCAACCGGGGCAACGCTGGATTAGTGACAGCGAAGCCGAGCTGGGTTTGGGCACCGTTCTGGCACAGGACGGCCGCTTGTTGACCGTGCTCTATCCGGCCACTGGCGAAACACGTCAGTACGCACTGCGTAATGCGCCGCTGACCCGCGTGCGCTTCTCCCCTGGCGACGTGATCACGCACTTCGAAAACTGGAAAATGACCGTTCGCGAAGTCGACGATGTCGATGGTCTGCTGGTCTACCACGGCCTGAACGCGCAGAACGAACTGGTCACGCTGCCGGAAACCCAGCTGTCGAACTTTATCCAGTTCCGCCTGGCGACCGACCGTCTGTTTGCCGGCCAGATCGACCAGTTGTCATGGTTCTCGCTGCGCTACAACACGCTCGAACACACCAGCCGCCAATTGCAGTCCTCCCTGTGGGGCCTGGGTGGCGTGCGGGCACAGCCTATCGCCCACCAGTTGCACATCGCTCGCGAAGTCGCGGACCGTATCGCGCCGCGCGTTCTGCTGGCCGACGAAGTGGGTCTGGGCAAAACCATCGAAGCCGGTCTGGTCATCCATCGCCAACTGCTGTCGGGCCGCGCCAGCCGCGTGCTGATTCTGGTCCCGGAAAACCTCCAGCACCAGTGGCTGGTGGAAATGCGTCGCCGCTTCAATCTGCAGGTCGCGCTGTTCGACGCCGAGCGCTTCATGGAAAGCGATGCCGGCAACCCGTTCGAAGACACCCAGCTCGCACTGGTCGCCCTGGAATGGCTGGTCGAAGACGAAAAAGCCCAGGACGCCCTGTTTGCGGCAGGCTGGGACCTGATGGTGGTTGACGAAGCGCACCACCTGGTCTGGCACGAAGACAAGGCCAGCCGCGAATATTCGCTGGTCGAACAACTGGCCGAAGTCATTGCCGGCGTACTGCTGCTGACCGCGACGCCGGAACAACTGGGCCAGGACAGCCACTTTGCCCGTCTGCGCCTGCTGGACCCGAACCGTTTCCACGACCTCAAGGCCTTCCGCGCCGAGAGCGAGAACTATCGCCCGGTGGCTCAGGCCGTTCAGGAGCTGCTCGACAAGGGCAAGCTGTCTGCCGAGGCGCAGGAAACCATTCACGGCTTCCTGGGTGCCGAAGGCGATTCGCTGCTGGCCTCGGTGAATACCGGCGACGAAGAAGCCAAATCGCGTCTGATTCGCGAACTGCTGGACCGTCATGGCACCGGCCGCGTGCTGTTCCGCAACACCCGTGCCGCCGTGCAGGGCTTCCCGGAGCGCAAGCTGCATCAATACCCGCTGCCCTGCCCTGTCGAATACCTCGAACTGCCGGTCGGCGAGCACGCCGATCTTTACCCTGAAGTCAGCTTCCAGTCGCAGTCGGAAGTCAGCGAGGAAGAGCGCTGGTGGCGCTTTGATCCACGCGTCGACTGGCTGATCGATACCCTGAAAATGCTTAAGCGCGTCAAGGTGCTGGTCATCTGTGCCCATGCCGAAACCGCCATGGACCTGGAAGACGCGCTGCGGGTGCGTTCCGGTATCCCCGCCACGGTTTTCCACGAAGGCATGAACATCCTCGAGCGCGACCGAGCCGCGGCCTACTTTGCAGACGAAGAGTTCGGCGCCCAGGTGCTGATCTGTTCGGAAATTGGCAGCGAAGGCCGCAACTTCCAGTTCTCCCACCATCTGGTCCTGTTCGATCTGCCGTCGCACCCGGACTTGCTGGAGCAGCGTATCGGGCGTCTGGACCGGATCGGCCAGAAGCACACCATCGAGCTGCATGTCCCGTTCCTGGAAACCAGTCCGCAGGCCCGCCTGTTCCAGTGGTATCACGAAGCGCTCAATGCATTCCTCAACACTTGCCCGACCGGCAACGCCCTGCAGCATCAGTTCGGCCCGCGCCTGCTGCCGTTGCTGGAAAGCGGTGATGACGACGAGTGGCAAACCCTGATCGATGAAGCCCGCAGCGAACGCGAGCGCCTGGAAAGCGAACTGCATACCGGTCGCGACCGTTTGCTGGAACTCAATTCCGGCGGCGCAGGCGAAGGCGAAGCGCTGGTCGAAGCGATCCTCGACCAGGACGATCAGTTCAGCCTGCCGATCTACATGGAAACCCTGTTCGACGCCTTTGGCATCGACAGCGAGGACCACTCGGAAAACGCCCTGATCCTCAAGCCGAGTGAAAAGATGCTCGACGCCAGCTTCCCGCTGGGCGACGACGAAGGCGTGACCATCACCTACGACCGCAATCAGGCGCTGTCCCGCGAGGACATGCAGTTCATCACCTGGGAGCACCCGATGGTGCAGGGCGGCATGGATCTGGTGCTGTCCGGCTCGATGGGCAACACCGCCGTGGCACTGATCAAGAACAAGGCGCTCAAGCCGGGCACCGTTCTGCTCGAACTGATCTACGTCAGCGAAGTGGTTGCGCCTCGCTCGCTGCAACTGGGGCGTTATCTGCCGCCTGCTGCGCTGCGCTGCCTGCTTGACCCCAATGGCAACGATCTGGCCAGCCGTGTGTCGTTCAATACGCTCAACGATCAGCTCGAAAGCGTGCCCCGTGCCAGCGCCAACAAGTTCATCCAGGCGCAACGCGACCAACTGACCCCGAGGATCAACGCGGGCGAAGAGAAAATCACGCCGAAACACGCAGAGCGCGTCGCCGAAGCTCAGCGTCGCCTGGCAGCCGACACCGAAGAAGAACTGGCCCGCCTGACGGCATTGCAAGCGGTCAACCCGACCGTGCGCGACAGTGAACTGGTGGCTCTGCGCACGCAACGTGAACAGGGTCTGGCCATGCTTGAAAAAGCGGCCCTGCGTCTGGAAGCGATCCGGGTACTGGTCGCAGGCTGAGGGCTGGTCACACACCCGCCCGTCATGCCCATGCCCCGCATGGGCATGACGCTCTTGCTCACGCTATGACGCGGAGCGTCATGAAAGGCATTCCCACGCTGGAGCGTGAGGAACGATGTGTCCCGTAACCACGCCCCTGCTCCGCGATATCCGCAACAACCCCTATCGTGCCCATGCTCCGCGTAGGCATGCCTTTCCGGACGCTCTGCGTCCTCTAAACAATAAGCACCAAACACGCCAGCCATCACTTTGATGCCAAATTGGCACCTCGTGCATTTGCAGGTTGTAAACAGCTTCTATACTCAGCTTTGAACGCCAGGCTTTCGGCCTTGGCGGCCTTGCAGTGAGATAAGGGCAAGCTATGGATTGGCTGGGTTTGAACGTATTCGCTGGCCCACCAGCGGACGTGCAATTATTGATCGACTGCAGTCACAACCTGTTTCTGGTCGCGCTGGCTTACGGCGTGGCCTGTGCTGCGTGCTTTGCCACGCTGGACATTGCGGACCGTGTCATCCAGGTCGACGCCCTTAAAAGCCGTCGCCTCTGGAAGGCGCTGGGCGCGTTATGCCTGGCCGGTGGCGTGTGGGCGATGCACTTCATCAGCATGCTGGCGTTCCAGGCGCCGCTCAAAATCACTTATGACCTTTCCATCACGCTGATTTCCCTGCTGATCGTACTGGTTACCGCACTGGTGGCCATGCGGGCGCTGACCATCCCGGAGCTGACCCTGAGACGCTGCCTGACCAGCGCGGTGGTGATGGGGATCGGCATCAGCGTCATGCATTACCTCGGCATGTCAGCCATGCGCTCTACCGCTACGCAGTACTACGAGCCGCGGATGTTCGCCCTGTCGATCCTGGTCGCGGTTCTTTCCAGCATTGCGCTACTGACCCTGTCCCGGCACTTGCGCCAGTACCACGGCATGTTTCATCAGATGTTCCGTTATGCGGTCAGCCTTCTGCTGGGCGCAGGCCTGCTGACCATGCACCTGATGGGCATGAAGGCGCTGCGGCTGGTGATACCCGAAGGCATTGAGCTGCACGTCCCCAGCACTGAAAACAGCCAGCAACTGGGGCTTACCATCGCGGCCATCGCCCTGCTGACCATCGCCGGCAGCATCAGCGCGGCAATGGCCGACAAGAAACTGCAAGGCAAGGAGCATGATCTGCAGCGGGTCAATGCACTGCTTACCCAGCTGGATCAGGCACGCGTTTCGCTTCAGCAGGTTGCGCATTACGACCCGCTGACCAACCTGATCAACCGCCGCGGGTTCAATCAGATCTTCGCCGAGAAGCTGCAGGAGCATATCTTCAACAAAGGCATGCTTGCGGTGATGTTTCTGGACATCGACCACTTCAAGCGCATCAACGACAGCCTGGGCCATGATGCGGGTGACGAGCTGCTCAAGGTGATCGCCGAGCGTATCCGCAGTGCTACCCGTACCCAGGACGTGGTGGCGCGTTTCGGCGGCGATGAATTCTGCATCCTGCTGAGCATTCCGGACTACGAAGAGGCCCGCCATCTGGCTCATCGGGTCATGCAAAAGATGAAGGAGACCATCGCGCTGGCAGGAAGGCGCATGGTCATGACCACCAGTATCGGCATTGCCGTATTCCCGCGTGACGGTGAGACCTGCGATGAGTTGCTCAAGCACGCAGACCTCGCGCTGTACCAGTCAAAGGACAAAGGGCGCAACGGCGTCAATTTCTTCAATCCGGCCCTCAAGACCAAGGCCAGTCTGGAGCTGCAACTGGAAGAAGAACTGCGCAATGCCCTGCGCGAGGGAACGGGGCTGCAGGTGTATTACCAACCTATCGTCGACATGCGCACCGGCCACGTTGCCAAGCTCGAGGCGCTGGTGCGCTGGAATCACCCGCAGCACGGCTTGCTGGTACCCGCACGCTTCATCGGCATCGCCGAGGCCAACGGCCTGATTGCCGAACTGGATAACTGGGTGCTGCGCCGCGCCTGTCACGACTTGCGCACTCTGCATCAGGAAGGGCTGGAACAGCTGATCATCTCCGTCAACTGCTCAGCGCTGACGCTGGGCCGCAACGAATTGGTCGAAGAGGTTGAGCGGGCGCTGGCCGATGCTGACGCAGCGCCTGGACGGCTGGAACTGGAAGTGACCGAAAATGCCCTGATGGGCAACATCAGCAACACTATCCTGATGCTCAAACACATTCGCAGCCTGGGTGTTTCCCTGTCGATCGACGACTTCGGCACCGGTTACTCGTCGCTCGCCTATCTCAAGCGGCTGCCGCTGGACACGTTGAAGATCGACCGATCGTTCATTATCGACATCCCCCAGTCCCCGCAGGACATGGAAATCGTTCAGGCAATCCTTGTCATGGCGCATACGCTGCGCTTGAAAGTCGTGACCGAAGGCGTCGAGACCCAGGATCAACTGGAGTTTCTCAGGCAGTTTGGCAGTGATTACGTACAGGGTTATCTGTTCAACAGGCCCCAGCCGCTGGAGCGCATCCTGCCTCTTGCCAGACAGATGAACCAGCGCGAGCCCACGACCCGCTGGTCTGCCCTGCCACAACAGCACAGCCAGGGGCAAGACAGCGAAACACCAGACATTCCGGATGTGTTTGCCGAACTGCCTGAAAATGACGACTTCGCCAGTCCCAGACCTGTTCGTACCTGAAGGAGCAGCGCAAGGCTCCATCGTCAAAAGAAACAGTGCAGCCTGCAGAAACCGCCACCTTAACGGTGTGGTTTTACGCTACGCGGGCTGCCGAAGAGTTACCTTCCCACTCACTCCGGAAAACCGCAAGGCACCTGACTGGTGCGCAAATCAATCCTGCGCCCTGTTTTGAATCAAAACCCAAGGTGCTACTACCACAGCCCAGAGCAGCGAATCTGTCTCCACCAGCTCAAGCGCCTTGGTTTCAGACACCTTGCCAACCCGCCCCTCCGCCAGCCACGCAGACACCTTGGCTGCATCATTTTCGGCCACTGCCTCGGCGACTTCGATCAAATCCAGAGGCAACTCGACCCACAACAGGGCACCCTTGGCAAAGAATGGTTGCAATTCAGTCCAGGTGATTGAGGCCGTTTCGCCAAGCAGTTTGGCATAGAGGGTGCTAGGTTCTTGCGTCATGGGTTTCACCAAAAAGAAAATCGGCGCAATCATACCGCCGACTTTCCCACCGGCAAGCCCAGAAGCAGGCGATTTATCGCAGGGAAGTGCAGATAACCTTATGGATCTGAAGTGATTTCAGACACTCAAGCGGTTCGATTCTGTAACTTTCTTTCGATTAAGCGACACCCACAGGTTTGTCCCCAGACGCCCGGCTTTCCAAGCCAGCGAACCGCGCTCTAAACTGTTCCGGTACAGTTGGCGGCGTGGGACAACCGGTGATCGAATCGGTCCTGGAGCCTTGGCCATCAGGATTATAAAAACTACAACGCAAGAGTGGAGCATCATGACTAAGGGTACCAATAAGCTTTCAAGGCTGTTTGCCGCACTGGTTATGGCGGGGGTTGCCAGCCATTCGTTCGCAGCTGACACCATCAAGATCGGCATCGCCGGCCCCAAGACCGGCCCTGTCGCCGAATACGGCACCATGCAGTTCAATGGCGCCAAGATGGCCATCGAGCAGATCAACGCCAAAGGCGGCGTGGATGGCAAAAAGCTCGAAGCCGTCGAATACGATGATGCCTGCGATCCGAAACAGGCCGTTGCGGTCGCCAACAAAGTGGTCAACGACGGCGTTAAATACGTGGTCGGCCACCTCTGCTCCAGCTCCGCTCAGCCAGCGTCCGACGTTTACGAAGATGAAGGCATCATCATGGTGACCCCGGCTGCCACCAGCCCGGAAATCACCGCGCGCGGCTACAAACTGGTGTTCCGCACCATCGGTCTCGACAGCGCCCAGGGTCCGGCCGCTGGCAACTACATTGCCGACGTCGCCAAGCCGAAAATCGTTGCAGTCATCCACGACAAGCAGCAGTACGGCGAAGGCATCGCGACAGCCGTCAAGCAGACGCTGGAGAAAAAAGGCGTCAAGGTTGCACTGTTCGAAGGCATCAACGCTGGCGACAAGGACTTCTCGTCACTGATCGCCAAGCTCAAGCAGGCCAACGTCGACTTCGTCTACTACGGCGGCTACCACCCTGAGCTGGGCCAGATCCTGCGTCAGTCCAAGGAAAAAGGCCTGAACGCCAAATTCATGGGCCCTGAAGGCGTCGGCAACGAGTCGATCTCGCAAATCGCGGGCGATGCTTCGGAAGGCCTGCTGGTCACTCTGCCAAAATCCTTCGACCAGGACCCGGCCAACCAGGCGCTGACCGAAGCCTTCAAGGCCAAGAGCCAGGATCCGAGCGGCCCGTTCGTGTACCCGTCCTACTCCGCCGTGCAGGTCATTGCTGACGGCATCGCGGCCGCCAAGTCCGAAGACACCGCCAAGGTGGCCGCTGCCATCCATGCCGGTACCTTCAAGACGCCAATGGGCGAGCTGAGCTACGACGAAAAAGGTGACCTGAAGAACTTCCAGTTCGTGGTCTACGAGTGGCACTTCGGCAAACCCAAGACCGAAGCCGCCAAATAAGCTGCTTGCATCAACCCTCAAAGCCCACTGCCAGCGCAGTGGGCTTTGTTTTACGAATCCAGGCCCGTACGCACGTTTCGGCGACCCGAACGGCGTGCACGAGGCCCCCTGAAAATCTTAAAACCGTCAACAGCGGTTCCCTGGCAGCGCAACAGGCTACGCATCCACAGAATGCCACCCCGGCGCAGGTCAGAGAAATGCAGATCAGGTTTTTAGGAGCGCGGTAAATGCCCGAGTTATTCCACTATATGCAGCAGCTGGTCAATGGCCTGACCATTGGCAGTACGTATGCATTGATCGCCATCGGTTACACGATGGTGTACGGCATCATCGGAATGATCAACTTCGCCCATGGCGAGGTGTACATGATCGGTTCCTATGTAGCTTTCATGGCACTCGCCGGTCTGGCGATGCTGGGGATTCACAGCCTGCCGTTGCTGATGATTGCCGGTTTTGCCGCTGCGATCATCGTGACCAGTGCCTATGGATACAGCATCGAGCGTGTGGCCTACCGTCCGTTGCGCAACAGCAACCGTCTGATTCCACTGATTTCTGCCATCGGCATGTCGATTTTTCTGCAGAACTCGGTCCAGCTTTCCCAGGGCTCGGGCAACTTCGCCATCCCCAACCTGCTACCCGGCAGCCTCTCGTTCGGGCCCGGTGGCGCAGAGGAAGTGCTGATTTCCTATATGCAGATCGTGGTGTTCCTCGTCACCCTGGTGGCCATGACCGGCCTGACCCTGTTCATTTCCCGCTCGCGAATGGGCCGCGCCTGCCGCGCCTGCGCCGAGGACATGAAGATGGCCAATCTGCTGGGCATCAACACCAACAACATCATCGCCCTGACCTTCGTGGTCGGTGCGGCACTGGCCGCTGTCGCCGCCATGCTGCTGAGCATGCAATACGGCGTGATCAACCCCAACGCCGGCTTCCTCGTCGGCCTGAAAGCCTTCACGGCTGCGGTACTGGGCGGTATCGGTTCGATCCCGGGTGCCGTGCTCGGTGGCCTGGTGCTGGGCGTCGCCGAAGCCTTCGGTGCCGACATTTTTGGTGATCAGTACAAGGACGTGGTGGCTTTCGGCCTGCTGGTCCTGGTGCTGCTGTTCCGACCGACCGGCATTCTGGGTCGTCCGGAGGTTGAGAAAGTATGAGCAAGTCCTTCAAACAGGCGCTGTTCAGCGCCGCACTGGTCTGGGCCGTGGCCTATCCGGTGTTCGGTCTGAAACTGGCCTTTTCCGGCGTCACCCTGCAAGTGCAGAACGCCAGCCCGCTGACCCTGACCATCATTGCCGTGTGTTCGGTCCTGCTGTTTCTGCGCGTGTTGTTTGCCGAGCAGATCAGCGGCCTGCGTCGCGGCTCCGACAAGCCGCTGATCCCGCAAAAGACCAGCGACTTCCTGACCCAGCCGAAAACCCAGCGCTGGGGCCTTGCGGCGCTCATCGTGCTTGCGTTCATCTGGCCATTTTTCGGGTCGCGCGGTGCGGTGGACATTGCCACGCTGATCCTCATCTACGTGATGCTCGGCCTCGGCCTGAACATCGTAGTCGGCCTGGCAGGTCTGCTTGACCTGGGCTATGTCGGTTTCTATGCGGTCGGCGCCTACAGCTATGCCCTGCTGTCGCACTACTACGGACTCGGTTTCTGGATCTGCCTGCCGATCGCGGGGTTGATGGCGGCGCTGTTCGGATTCCTGCTGGGCTTTCCGGTGTTGCGTCTGCGCGGCGACTATCTGGCTATCGTGACGCTGGGCTTCGGCGAGATTATCCGTATCTTCCTGCGTAACCTGACCGATATCACCGGCGGCCCGAACGGCATCAGCAACATCGAAAAGCCGACCCTCTTCGGTCTGACCTTCGAGCGCAAGGCCGCTGAGGGCATGCAGACCTTCCATGAGTTCTTCGGCCTGCCGTACAACTCGATCAACAAGGTCATCTTCCTCTACCTGATCGCCCTGCTGCTGGCACTGGCGGCGTTGTTCGTCATCAATCGCCTGCTGCGCATGCCGATCGGCCGGGCCTGGGAAGCCTTGCGCGAAGACGAAATCGCCTGCCGTGCACTGGGTTTGAACCCGACCGTGATCAAGCTCTCGGCGTTCACCCTTGGCGCTGCGTTCGCAGGTTTCGCAGGCAGCTTCTTTGCCGCGCGTCAGGGCCTGATCACCCCGGAATCGTTCACCTTCATCGAGTCGGCAATCATCCTGGCCATCGTCGTGCTGGGTGGCATGGGCTCGCAATTGGGTGTGATCCTGGCAGCCATCGTGATGATCCTGTTGCCCGAGCTTATGCGTGAGTTCAGTGACTACCGCATGCTGATGTTCGGCGCGCTGATGGTGCTGATGATGATCTGGCGCCCACAAGGCTTCCTGCCGATGCAGCGCCCCGAAATGAAATTGAAAGCGGAGCAGTCGAAATGAGCCGCCCATTACTGCAAGCCACTGGCTTGAGCATGCGTTTTGGCGGCCTGCTGGCGGTCAATGGCGTTGCCCTGACCGTCAATCAGGGGCAGGTCGTATCGATGATCGGCCCCAATGGCGCCGGCAAGACGACAGTTTTCAATTGCCTGACCGGTTTCTACCGACCAAGCGCGGGCACGATTCTGCTGGACGGTGAGCCGATCCAGGGCCTGGCTGGCCATCAGATCGCGCGCAAGGGCGTGGTGCGTACGTTTCAGAACGTGCGCCTGTTCAAGGAAATGACTGCCGTGGAAAACCTGCTGGTTGCCCAGCACCGGCATTTGAACACCAACTTCCTGTCCGGCCTGTTCAAGACGCCCGCGTTCCGCCGCAGCGAACGTGAAGCAATGGACTACGCCGAGCACTGGCTTGAGGCGGTCAACCTCCGGGAGTTCGCCAACCGCCCTGCCGGGACGCTGGCCTACGGTCAGCAACGCCGCCTGGAAATCGCCCGCTGCATGATGACGCGCCCGCGCATTCTGATGCTCGACGAACCGGCGGCGGGTCTGAACCCCAGAGAAACCGATGATCTGAAAGCGCTGATCGGCGTGTTGCGCAGCGAGCACAACGCTACGGTCCTGTTGATCGAGCACGACATGAAACTGGTAATGAGCATTTCCGACCACATCGTGGTGATCAATCAGGGCACGCCTCTGGCCGATGGCACGCCGGAACAGATTCGTGACAATCCCGATGTGATCAAAGCCTACCTGGGGGAAGCGTAAATGCTGCAGTTCGAAAACGTTTCCACCTTCTACGGCAAGATCCAGGCGCTGCACAGCGTCAACGTGGAAGTGCGTCAGGGTGAAATTGTCACCCTGATCGGTGCCAACGGTGCCGGCAAGTCCACCCTGTTGATGACCCTGTGCGGCTCACCACGCGCCCACAGCGGCAGTATTCGCTATATGGGCGAGGAACTGGTCGGGCTGGAGTCGTCGATCATCATGCGCAAGAGCATTGCCGTGGTGCCGGAAGGCCGTCGGGTGTTTGCGCGTCTGACCGTTGAAGAGAACCTGGCGATGGGCGGCTTCTTCACGGAAAAGGCTGATTATCAGGAACAGATGGACAAGGTCCTGCAGCTCTTTCCACGCCTCAAGGAACGCTTCAATCAGCGCGGCGGCACCATGTCCGGTGGCGAGCAACAGATGCTGGCCATCGGTCGAGCACTGATGAGCAAGCCCAAGCTGTTGTTGCTGGACGAGCCTTCGCTGGGTCTGGCGCCGATCATCATCCAGCAGATTTTCGAGATCGTCGAACAGCTGCGCCGCGATGGCGTGACGGTGTTTCTGGTCGAACAGAACGCCAACCAGGCCCTGAAAGTCGCCGACCGCGCCTACGTACTGGAAAACGGCCGCGTGGTCATGCAAGGCACAGGCGAAGAACTGCTGGTCGATCCGAAAGTGCGGGACGCGTATCTGGGCGGGTAAGCGCACGCCACGCCCCTATAGGCCGAAACGGTTTTGCAGGAGCGAATCGGGTGACGCTTCGCTTGTTCGCGAAGGCGTTCGTTTAAACGATGTATTTTCGTCGAACAAAACGGCCCTTTCGCGAACACGTTCGCTCCTACCGTCAGCGTCAAACCTGAACGATAGTCAAAGCCACTGCTCGCGCGATAAGCATCCCGACCCTTGTGATGCACCTCCAGTCTGAGTAACGTGGCGGCACTTGTCTGGAGACCACATCATGTTCGCTGCCCGTTCCGTCCTCGTATTTGCTCTTCTACCGCTGTTTGCCGGGTGTCAGTTGCTCGGTAAACAGGCCGAGGAACCGAAGGTTTCCACGGCGGGCATGCTCCGTATGCAGGGCGACCTGACCGGAGAAAACGGCCAGCTGCTGTTCAAGCCGTGTAACGAGCAGCGTCGCTACGTGGTCAAGGATCGCGGCAACACCGGTATTCTGCAGGAAGCGGCCTCGCTGGCGGACAGCAAGGGCACGGTGTTTGCCGATCTGCGCGGCAGTTTTGCTGCGAGCAAGGCGGCCAACAGTGACGGACAGCTGGACCTGCATCAGTTGTACCGCGTCGAACGTCCCGGCCAGGCCTGTGAAGACCTCAATTTCAAACGCCTGACATTGCACGTCAATGGCAACAAACCCGCCTGGAACGTCAATGTCAGCGGCAAGGGCATGGTTCTGGAGCGCGAGGGCGTTGCCCCACTGGCGTTGCCCTACGTGGAAGAGAAGCTGCCGGACGGCAGTTTCAGCATCAGCAGTGAAGCCAACAACCAGCGCATCGAGATCTGGGTCGCGCCACAGCGCTGCGTCGACAGCGTCGACGGCTCGGTGCAACACCTCACCGCAGAGCTGCGCATCAACGGCCAGGCCCAGCGTGGCTGCGGTTATTACGGCGGTTCGCGCGACGACTGATCGCCCAGGCTCGCCGCCAAAGGGGTTCAGCGCTTATAATCGCCGGTTCTTGTAGTGCTGTCGGGCTGAACCTGCGGCCCGAAAACTGGACCCCTTAATGTTACGAATCACCGAACTCAAGCTGCCGATCGATCATCCGGAAGAAGACCTGCGCGTTGCGCTCTTGAAGCACCTGGGTATCGACAGCGGCGAACTGCTGGACTTTACCCTCTTCAAACGCAGTTACGACGCGCGCAAAAAGTCTTCCGAGCTGTGCTTCATCTACACCATCGACTTCCAGGTCAAGGATGAAGAGGCACTGTTGCGCAAGCTGGCCAATGACCGCCACGTCGGCCCGGCACCTGATGTCAGCTACAAAGTCGTCGGTCACGCTCCCGAGGGCCTGACAGAGCGTCCGATCGTCGTGGGTTTCGGACCCTGCGGCATTTTTGCCGGGCTGCTGCTGGCGCAGATGGGCTTCAAGCCGATCATCCTCGAGCGCGGCACCGAAGTTCGCCAGCGCACCAAGGACACCTGGGCACTGTGGCGCAAAAACGTGCTCAACCCCGAATCCAACGTGCAGTTTGGCGAGGGCGGTGCCGGGACCTTTTCCGACGGCAAGCTTTACAGCCAGATCAAGGACCCGAAATTCATCGGCCGCAAGGTGCTGCACGAGTTCGTGAAGGCCGGCGCGCCGGAAGAAATCCTCTATGTCAGCAAGCCGCATATCGGCACGTTCCGCCTGACGGGCGTGGTCGAGAACATGCGCCATCAGATCGAAGCACTGGGCGGCGAAGTGCGCTTTCAGCAGCGCGTGACCGACGTGATGATCGAGGATGGCCAATTGCTGGGCGTGCAGCTCGACAGCGGCGAGCAGATCGAGTCCCGGCACGTGATTCTGGCGCTGGGCCACAGTGCCCGTGACACCTTCCGCATGCTGCACGGCCGTGGCGTGTTCATGGAAGCCAAGCCGTTCTCGGTGGGCTTCCGCATCGAACACCCGCAATCGTTGATCGACCGCGCGCGACTGGGCAAATATGCCGGTCACCCGAAGCTCGGCGCAGCCGATTACAAACTGGTGCACCACGCCAGCAACGGCCGCTCGGTCTACAGCTTCTGCATGTGCCCTGGCGGCACGGTCGTGGCAGCCACATCAGAGCCCGGCCGAGTGGTCACCAACGGCATGAGCCAATACTCACGCAACGAGCGCAATGCCAACTCGGGCATCGTGGTCGGTATCTCGCCGGAACAGGACTACCCTGGCAGCCCGCTGGCCGGTATCGAGTTGCAGGAGCGTCTGGAATCCCACGCGTATCTGCTCGGCGGCAGCAGCTACGAGGCTCCGGCGCAACTGGTCGGCGACTTCATTGCAGGCAGGGCCTCGACCGCTCTGGGCAGTGTTAAACCGTCCTACAAGCCGGGCGTGAAGCTGGTGGACCTTGCCGAGGCCCTGCCCGCCTTTGCCATCGAAGCGATTCGTGAAGCCCTGCCTGCGTTCGACAAGCAGATCAAAGGCTTCTCGCTGCACGACGCTGTGCTGACCGGCATCGAAACCCGTACCTCGGCACCGCTGCGCATTACCCGCGGGCCGGCGCTGCAAAGCCTGAACACCAAAGGCCTTTACCCGGCCGGTGAAGGCGCTGGCTATGCGGGCGGGATTCTCTCGGCTGGCGTGGACGGCATTCGGGTGGCTGAAGCGCTGGTGCGCGACATGCTGGGGATCGAGGGCTGACCCCAGGAAACAGGGCGTTCGATACATCGTCTTCGTGAGCAATGGGCATGGTATTCACGCCCATTTACGCCTGGCAATAAAAAACCCCGAGCATTGCGGCTCGGGGTTTTGCTGTGCGGTGTAGCGGATCAGTGAGTAACGCGGCTGGTGCCGTTGACGCTCATGATGCGCACACGCTCGCCGACCCGGAAAATCTCGTTTTCCTGAACCTGCTGCACGTAGGCACGCATGCTGCCGTCATCCTCACGCACGGTGATTTCAACACCTTGCGTACGGGTCAGGCCTTCCTCGGTCGCCGAACCCAGCAGGCCGCCGGCCACTGCGCCGATCACCGCTGCCACGATACTGCCGCGACCGCCACCGATAGCGCTGCCGCCCACACCACCAACGACTGCACCTGCCGCGCCGCCGATCGGGGTCTTGGTGCCCTCGATCTTGACCGGACGCAGGGATTCGATCGTTCCCATGCGAACTGTCTGTACGGTCCTGGCCTCGTCACGGGAGTAGGAATCACCGGTCAGATTCGAGGTACAGCCGCCCATCATCAGTGCCATGGCAGTGAACGAAGCAACCAGAAGAGCAGACTTGCGCATAAAAGGAATCTCCAGAGGAATCAGTGGCCATTAGACTACCCGACAAAGGCGCTGTCACGGCCCCGAGCCCGCAAATTAAATTGATTCAGGCCTCATACAGCCACGGCCCGTATAACGCTCACACGATTGGCCAGACGAATAATTCAATCAGGGTGCAAGGCGCTCGCGTGTCCATCTGTCGTCTATCAAACGATAGTTCAAACGGTCGTGAAGTCGACTGGAGCGACCCTGCCAGAACTCGATCCGCTCGGGCAAAAGACGATAGCCACCCCAATGCTCGGGGCAGTGTGGCTGGGTGTCTGCGAAGCGTTGTTCCGTTTGTCTGATCAGACCTTCCAGTTCGTCGCGATCGGCGATCACACGACTTTGTGGCGAGGCCCATGCACCCAGACGGCTGCCCAGAGGGCGCACCTGGTAATAGGCGTCGGATTCTTGCGCAGAGACTTTCTCGACCCGACCCTCGATACGCACCTGGCGCTCCAGTGTCGGCCAGAAGAAGGTCATCGCGGCAAATGGACGTGCAGCGATCTGCTGGCCCTTGGCGCTTTCGTAGTTGGTGAAAAACGTAAAGCCCTGAGTGTCCAGGCCCTTGAGCAGCAGGACGCGGCAATGGGGACGTCCTTGCTCATCAACCGTCGCCAATGTCATGGCGTTAGCCTCGACCGGCGGCTGCTCGGTGTTCACCGCGTCGGCAAACCATGCATGAAAGAGTGCAAAGGGCTCGTCCGGCGATTGCGCTTCGGTCAACCCGTCGCGCGTGTAATCACGGCGCATATCGGCCAGGGTCTGGGTCATGGTCTGGTTCCTGCGAGGTCACGGATCGACCCCACGCGAAGCGTCAGTGACGATCCGCGTGGGTGCTGACAGGCTTAGTTACTGGCCTGGCTGTCATCCTTCTTGGCGGGCGTTGCGTTTTTGGCCGGGGCCTTGGCGGTGGTTTTGGTCGCTGCCGGCTTCTTGGCCGCTGCGGTGGTCTTGGCTGGCGCGGCCTTCTTGGCGGTGCTGGCTTTGGCCGGTGCAGCTTTCTTGGCGGTGTCTTTCTTCGCAGCGGCTTTCTTCGCAGGTGCGGCGGCAGGTGCCGGGGTGACTGGCTTGACGTCCTGGGTCGCGACCATGGTCGGTGCAACTGGCGGCAGTGCGTAGCGGCTCATCAGCGCGCGCATGGTGTCCTGCGGTGTCATGAGGATCTCGACCCGGCGGTTGAGCGCACGCCCTTGCAGGCTGTCGTTGGCGGCGCGCGGCATCACAGCACCCATGCCACGCTGGCTCAGGCGATTACGCTCCAGGCCACTGAGACGGAAAATCGCGGCAACCGACTGCGCACGCTCCTGGCTGATCTTCTGGTTGGCTTCGGTAGGACCCGAAGTGTCGGCATGACCGAGAATCAGCACAGCAGTTTTCTGATCGCCTTCTACCACCTTGGCCAGACGGGTGATCGGACCCAGCGTGTTGGGCAGCAGCATGGCCGGACGGTCGGGGTTGAACGAGCTGTCGACGGGCGCGGTGATTGCCAGCAGGTCTTCGCGACGCTCCAGCTGGAAAGGGCTGTCCTTGATTGCAGCGCGCAGGCGCGGCTCGTATTCGTCCAGCCAGGCCTGGGTCACTTTCGGATCAGGCATCGGCAGCGCTTTCGGCTCGTCCTTGGCGGAGTCATTGCCAAACGGCCACCACCACTTGCTGTCGGTCTCCGACTTGGCAACCATCGCCGGTGCAGCAGGCTTGGCGGCCGGCTTGTCGGCCACGGCATCAGGTTTGGCCTGCGCGTTATCGTTCGAGCCGAACGGCCAGTACCACCGTGCGCTGTTTTCAGCACCTGCCTCAGGTGCCGGCGTTGCAGCAGCCTTGGCAACCGGAGCGGGCGCCGGGCTCGGTGCCGGAGCCTTGGCAGCGGTGCCTGCGTCAGCGGAGTCGCTGCCGGAACCGAACTGCCACCAATGGCCTCCGGTTGCAGCAGAGTCGGATTGTGGGGTTTGCGCACAGCCGGTCACGGCGATGCACAGGGCGAGAACGAGGCTTTTATTAGACGACATGGGTAACCCGCAACGGTTTTGATCAGACAGAAGGACGTAACTACGCCGGTATAACATGCATAAAGATGCAGTTGGAAAAAGAAACCGTCGTACGGTTCCTGTTACAGCCATTTAACTGACAGTCGGTATGAAACAAGCACTTATGGCCGATACTTACTGCAAACACTCACGCAGAACCCCGACCAGTTTCTGAGCGCGTGGGTCCATCAGAATGTACGGCCCCAAGGTGTTGGTAACGAAGCCAAAGGCAACCTCGCCATCAGGATCGGCGAAACCCACCGAGCCGCCCGCCCCCGGATGGCCAAAGGCCTTTGGCCCCAGGCCGTAAGTCGCGTTGGCAACGCCCGGCTGATCGAGCATGCAGCCCAGTCCCAGACGGGTCGAGGTCAGTAATGTCTTGTCCTGACCGAGGCTGTGTTCACGGGTCAGCTCATTGAGCATGTCTGCTTCAAGCAGGCTGCCATCGAGCAGACCGTTATAGAAACCGGCAAGACTGCGCGCATTGCCGTGACCGTTGGCGGCTGGCTGCTGCATGCGGCGCCACTCCGGCTTGTTGGTGCTGGTCATGATCGACGGCGGGTTGGTGAACGCCTTGGCTGTGATCGAAGCCGGTTCGCGCATCGTCGCCTGAAGCACGCGCTGGGCAGCGTCGTCACCGGCATTGCCTTTGCCACGCGCGATGTGGGCCACACGATGAAACTGGTCATCCGCCAGGCCCACATGAAAATCCAGCCCCAGCGGGCGGGCGATACGCGCAGCAATGGATTCACCGGGACCTCGACCATCGGCGCGGCGCAGCATCTCGCCCACCAGCCAGCCATAGGTGATCGCTGCATAACCATGCCCCTGACCCGGTGTCCACCAGGGTTCTTCGGCGGCCAGGGCGGCGGTCATGGTGTCCCACTGGTAAAGCGCTTCGGCAGGCAACGGCTCACGCAACGCGGGCAGGCCGGCCTGATGGCAGAGCAATTGGCGTAGGGTGATGGAGGCCTTGCCCGCCGCGGCGAATTCGGGCCAAAGCCTGGCCACGGGTTCGTCCAGCTTCAACTTGCCCTCTTCGACCAGTTGCAGAACCGCCACGCTGGTGAAGGTCTTGGTGCAGGAGAACAGGTTGAGAATGGTGTCGGTGTGCCAAGCCTCGGCACCGTCCTTGTCGGCAGTGCCCGCCCACAGATCGATGACGGTCTGGCCGCCGACCTGAATGCACAAGGCAGCACCGCGCTCCTGCGGGTCGTCAAAGAGCGCCGCAAAGGCTTCACGTACTGCTTCGAATTGAAGTTCGTAATGACCCTGGATCTGCAACGGCTGACTCCTGACTGGCAACATGAGCCTGGCGACAGGCTAAATGGCGCGTATTGTTTCAGCGATCGAGCGCTTTGGGAACAGATGTGAAACGCTCTTCATCTTTGGCTCAGGTTATTTCCCGGCGGAACGGTGGCAGCGCATTGAGAATCGCCTTGCCATAGCGCTGGGTGACCACGCGTCGGTCCAGCAGCGTGATGGTGCCGCGGTCCTCTTCGGTACGCAGCAAGCGGCCACAGGCCTGTACCAGACGCAACGAGGCATCCGGCACGGCGATCTCCATGAACGGGTTGCCACCACGCGCTTCGATCCACTCGGCCAGCGCGGCCTCGACCGGGTCATCCGGCACCGCGAACGGGATCTTGGCGATGACCACGTGTTCGCAGTAGGCGCCGGGCAAATCCACACCCTCGGCAAAGCTGGCCAGCCCGAACAGTACGCTGGACTCGCCGCTGTCGACGCGTGCCTTGTGCTTGTTGAGGGTTTCCTGCTTGGACAGATTGCCCTGAATGAACACCTGCTTGCGCCAGTCACGGTCCAGGCCGTCGAAGACATCCTGCATTTGCTTGCGCGACGAATACAGCACCAGCGTGCCTCGCGAACCTTCCACCAGACCCGGCAGGTCGCGAATGATCGCTGCGGTGTGGGCCACCGAGTCACGCGGGTCGGCCTTGAGGTCCGGCACGCGCAGCACACCGGCATCGGCGTGATGGAACGGGCTTGGCACCACGGCGGTCACCGCACCCTTGGGCAGGCCGGCACGCATGCGATAGCGGTCGAATTTGCCCAGCGCGGTCAGGGTCGCCGAGGTAACCAGCGCCCCGTAGGCGATGTTCCACAAGTTGCGACGCAGCATTTCCGCCGCCAGGATCGGGCTGGCATTGACCTCGATATCGAACATTGCACCGCTGTCGGCCAGGGTCAGCCAGCGCGCCATTGGCGGGCTGTCTTCCGGATCTTCGGCGGTGAAGGCTGTCCACAATTCCCAGTTGCCATGCGCGCGGGCCAGCAGGCTGCCGAACAGCGGATACCATTCTTCGGCCTGATGGCTGGCGATGCCGATGTTGACCTCACCGTCCATGCCTTCCTTGAGCAGCTCGGTCAAGCGCGTGAACAGGTCGTCGAGGCGCGCAAAGCCCTTCTTGAGCTCGATGCCCATCTCGCGGATGTGCTCGGGAATCACGCCGCCGACAAAACGGTGACGTGGACGCTCGCGGCCCTGCATGTCTTCACCGGCGCGGAAATCCGCCAGTTGCTCGCAGGCACCGAACATGAACTGCTGATGGCCCTTGATCTCGCGGGCCAGCTCCGGCACCTGCTCGATCAGCTTGCCCAGATCGCCGGGCAGCGGATGCTGGGCCAGCAGCTTGGCGAGGTTCTTGGCGGTCTGTTCCAGCCAGTCGGCGGTCGATTTCAAACGGGTGTAATGGGCAAAGTGGCCGATGGCCTTGTCCGGCAGGTGATGACCCTCGTCGAAGACATACAAGGTGTCACGCGGGTCCGGCAGCACTGCACCGCCGCCAAGTGCCAGGTCAGCCAGTACCATGTCGTGGTTGGTGACGATCACATCGACCTTGCCCATGCCTTCCCGCGCCTTGTAGAAGGCGCACTGCTGAAAGTTGGGGCAGTGCCGGTTGGTGCACTGGCTGTGATCGGTGGTCAGACGCGCCCAGTCCTGATCGGCGAGTTCCTGCGGCCAGCTGTCGCGATCGCCGTCCCACTTGTTGCCCGCCAGCTTCTGCAACATGCTGGTGAAAAGCTTCTGACTGGCCTCATCGACCTCGATCTTGAAGCCTTCTTCCTCGAACAGCTGCGCGGTCGCGTTGGTCGCGTCACTTTCCTGCAGCAATGCGTCGAGCTTGGACAGGCACATGTAACGCCCGCGCCCCTTGGCCAGGGCGAAGGTAAAATTCAGACCGCTGTTGCGCATCAGGTCCGGCAGGTCCTTGTAGACGATCTGTTCCTGCAGGGCGACGGTCGCGGTGGCGATCACCAGCCGCTTGCCTGCCGCCTTGGCAGTGGGAATCGAGGCGATGGCATAGGCCACGGTCTTGCCGGTACCCGTCCCGGCCTCGACGGCCACTACCGCAGGATCGCCCGAACGACGGCCCTCTTCATCGGTGTCAATGTCCCCCAGCACCTTGGCGACTTCAGCGATCATCAATCGCTGGCCATAGCGCGGCTTGAGGCTTTTGGCTTCGAGGAAACGCGAGTAAGCGCCCTGGATCTGGGTTTTGAGTTCGGTACTGATCATTGGCTTCGGTTCGGGGGCACGGCTAAAAAGGCTGGATAAATTTTCAGTAGTTCTGAGTGGGCGCTATCATAGCGCGCTAAATCCATCCGCGCAGAACGGAGTGTCCGATGACCGCTTTTTCTACTGTCTATACATTGCATCTGCTGGCTGCCCTGGTGTGGGTTGGCGGGATGTTTTTCGCCTGGATGGTGTTGCGCCCAGCAGTCATTGCAGCACTTGAAGGCCCTTCTCGCCTGAAAGTGTGGGTCCAGGTGTTTCCGCGCTTCTTCGCCTGGGTCTGGGCTGCGGTGGTGCTGCTGCCGATCACCGGCATCGGCATGATTCAGCTCAACTTCACCGGCTTTGAAACCGCGCCGCGTTATGTGCAGATCATGATGGGCCTGTACGTGGTCATGGTTGCGCTGTTTTTGCGTATCCAGTCATTGCAACTGCCGGAGCTGCGTCGTGCCGTGGAAGCCGAACAGTGGGCCGAGGGCGCCGCGGCATTGGGCCATATCCGCCGCCTGGTCGGCATCAATCTGATTATCGGTCTGGCCGTGGTCATGCTCGCCGCTGCTCGTCCGGGCCTTTGAGGTAAAACGGAACATCGCGGGGCACTGGCGGTGACACCGCGCACAGCTTGCGGGCGTTTTCCTGCCCGATCGGTCATCTTCTGCGCCTGATATCCAAGGCATTCAACATCTTGAAACAGTTTGGCATGGGCTGTGCAAACGTTTGCGATCAGCAGTACGCGCCCACGAAAAGGAGCTTCAATGCTACAGCCGCCGTTCACTCAACCCGCAACGCCCTCAAGATTTCTCATGCCTCTGCTGTTCGCCGCCGCTGCGGCGCTGCCATGCACCAGCGCGCTGGCACAGCCCGCCGCTACCGAAGACTCGGCGCAGGGCGAAGCACTCAGCCCGCCTGCCTCGCCCAAGGAAGGTAAAGGCGCGTATTTTTCAGACTGGTTCAACCAGGACCTGACGCTGATCGGCAGCAAGGACATCAGCTTCGGCCCCAAGCCTAACGATGACATCTACCTGGAGTACGAATACTTCGGCCGCAAAGGGCCGTTCGAGCTGTATGGCTATGTCGACGTACCGAAGATTCTCGGCATCGGCAATGATAATGACAAAGGCGTCTGGGACCATGGCTCGCCGCTGTTCATGGAGCACGAGCCACGCGTCTCGATCGACTACCTCGCCGGGCGCAGTCTGGCCATCGGTCCGTTCAAGGAATGGTACGTCGCCTTCGACTGGATCTATGACCACGGCAGCAATACGGCGAACCGGGCCAACACCCTGTACAGCGGCCTGGGCACTGACATCGATACCCACTCGCGGGTCAATCTGTCGGCCAACTTCTATGGCCGCTACCAGTGGGAGAACTACGGTGCCAGCAACGAATATTCGTGGGACGGCTATCGCGCCCAGCTCAAATACATCGTACCGATCAGCACGTTCGACAACGGCGCCTCACTGACCTACATCGGCTTCACCAACTTCGATTTCGGCTCGGACCTCAAAAACGATCCGGCACGCACCGGCAACTCCACGGTCGCCACCAATGTGCTGCTTTACGCCTTCACGCACCTGCGCTTCACCCTGGTTGGCCGCTACTTCCACAACGGCGGCAACTGGCAGGACGGCAGCGAGCTGAACTTCGGCGATGGCAACTTCCGCGCGCGCTCCGACGGCTGGGGCTATTACGCAGGCGTGGGTTACCAGTTCTGAACCTTATTATGACGACAGGAGTTTTCATGAAACACACTACTCGCAATACCCTCTGCGCCACGCTGGCACTGCTTAGCCCGGCTGTCTGGGCGGCTACCGCACCGGTGGCACCGGTTACGCCCAAGGTCATGCTGGTCGCCATGTTTGCGCCCGAAGCACAGAACTGGATCGACCGGCTGCATCTGACCAAGGAGATCCAGGTGCCCGGCCTTGCCGCCGAGTACCCGGCCATCCGCTGCAATGATCAGGACGTCTGCCTGCTGGTCACCGGCATGGGTCAGACCAATGCCGCAGCATCGACTCTGGCCCTGGCCCTGTCGCCGCAATTCGACCTGCGCAAGACTTACTTCATCGTCGCGGGCATTGCCGGCATCAACCCGCACCACGGCACACTCGGCACCACGGCCTGGGCGCATTATCTGGTGGAATTCGGCACGCAGTGGGAAATCGACTCCCGCGATGTGCCCAAGGAATGGCCGACCGGTTATCTGGGCATCAACACCAAGGGTCCGAACGAGAAGCCGCCACTGGATTACAAGACCGAAGTCTTCGAGCTCAACCCCAAGCTGCAGGCCAAGGCGTTTGCCCTGTCGCACAAAGTGACGCTCAGCGAGAGCAAGGAATCAGCAGCCTGGCGCGTCAAATACCCTTATGTGCCTGCCAACCAGCCGCCGCAGGTCACGCAGTGCGACACGCTGGCAGGCAATACCTGGTTTTCCGGCACGCGTCTGAGCGAGCGTGCGGAAGTCTGGACCAAGCTGCTGACCGACGGCAAGGGCGTGTATTGCACCACCCAGCAGGAGGATAACTCCACCTACGAGGCTCTATTGCGAGCGAGCAAGGCCGGCAAGGTCGATGTCAATCGCCTGGCTGTCGTGCGCGCGGGTTCCGACTTCGATCGTCCGTATCCGGGTTACAGCGAGGTGGACAACCTGCTCAAATACGCCGATCAGGGGGCCTTCGTCCCGGCGCTGGAAAACCTCTACCGCACCGGCAACCCGCTGGTTCAGGCGATTGTCGGCGACTGGAAGAATTGGGAGAAAGGCGTACCGCAATAATGTGATGTGAAGCGGGTCGCGACTGTCCGGATCATGGCCTTGCACCTGATCCGGACAGGCTCTCGCAGATTACAGACGTTGCAGAATCAACGCGCCTGCCGGTCCCGGAGCACCTGGCAGACCGGGCTCACCCTGTCTGCCAGCCTTGCCGCCTTCAGCGCGGTAGACGATACAGCCTTTGGACGCACCGCCCTTGCCTGCCTTGCCGCCCTCGCCCCCCTTGCCCGCCGCACCACCCGCGACATTCACCTTGATGCGCTCGGCCGGATAGCTCTGTGGCAGTTCAAGACGCACCTGTGCGCCCGCAGCGCCATCGTGACCATTACCGCCGCTGTCGCCGTTGTAACCACGCCCGGCCTGGCCCCAGGTACAGCCCGGGTCTTCGCCCGTGCCGCCGTCCAGCCCGGCATAGCCTGGGCTGCCTGCGCCACCACGGGCGTCAATCGACAGTTCTTCGGCATTCAGGCTCTGCAGGCGCAGGGTCAGGTTGCGCCCTGGCCGTGCCGGTTTCTCGAAAGTACCCGGCGCGCCCCGTGCGGTGATCTGGCTGCCGGTGCCGAACTCACCGTGCAGCACGACCATATTGAACGCCTGCACACCAGGGACGATGGCGATTCGCGCTTCGTGCCCCAGCACCAGCTCGCCAATCTTCACATCATCGATCCCGGCCGGGATCAGCAGAGTGCCGTAGTCGGCCACTTCAAGGCGCTCGACCTGCAGAACGCTGCTGTTGCCAGGCAGACGCATCAGCGAGTGTGGCGCAACGATAATTGCCTGGGCCATGGCCAGAGGGCTGAACAGTGCCGCCAGCAGAACGAGCTTACGCATGAGTGTGCCCCCTGACCGAACGGCCGATGGATTGAACGTGAAAGATGCCGAAAAGAATGATTTTGCCCCGGTCGCGCCACGGATGCCGGCGACCGCGCAGGCTGCCGTTGAACAGAATCAGCTCCAGCAAATGAGTCAACAACAGCACCGCGCCTGCCATGTCGATCATCACGCCAAACGGGCTGGGCGCCTCAATCGCCGCGTTGACCAGCACCACCAGCCAGAAGCCCAGCATCAATATCTTTCCCAGCCCCCAAAACACCTTCATTGCCTGCCCACCCCTTGTCATGATCCATTACGAAATTGCAGTCTTCGCATGCTTTTCGTCGCCGCACAGTAGACGTGCTGTACGCCGAATATGCCAGCGGTGTGTTGAAAAAGATCCGCAATGATCTCGACGCAAGACAATGTTTGTGTTCGGCAATACTGCAATCAAGGATAGCGGACACCAAAAAGCCCTGTCACAAAGGATGCAGGGCTTTTTGCAGGACCTCTGATGTGTATCGAGCCTGTCAGGCCTCGCTGGGAGTCTTGGCCTGGACGACTGGACGTACCACCGGCACCGGGCGCTTGTACCACCAGACACCTGCCAATACTGCAGCAACGCCAACCCATTGCACGAACGTGAGCTGCTCATCGAAAAAGAAGAAACCGATCAAAATCGCCACCACCGGACGGGCCAGTGCAGAAACAGAGGCCAGTACCACATCGACGTGCCTGAGTGCATATGCCATCAGGCCATGGCCGAGAAGCTGGCTGATCAGCGCGAGCAACGCAATGACCACCCAGCCGTACACGGTGTCCGGCAGAACCTTCGGACTGGTGAGCAAAGCGATGGGCAGTAACAGCACTGCACAGGTAAAGCTGTTCCAGATAATAATCTTGCGAGACGTGAAGCAGTCGCGCAACGACTTGATCATGATCAGGTAGATCGCATAGAAAAGCGCCGAGTTGAGGGCCAGCAGGTCGCCGGTCACGCTCTGACTGGAAAATGCCACGCTGGCACTGCCGTCAAACACCAGCAGACACGCCCCGCCGATACTCAGGGCCAGCGCCAACACTTGATAGACGCCGATTTTTTCCTTCATGAACAGATAGGACAGCAGCGCCACGAACACCGGGGACAGGTTCATCAGGACCGACGTGTTGGCCATGCTGGTCAGCTTGACCGCCCAGTGATTGGACAGCAGATCCACACACGACACCACGCCCGACAGCACCAGCAACCAGAGCATCGCCCGCCGGCTGCGCGCCGTACCGACGGTCCCGGTCTCAGTGTTTTTACCTGCTGGCCAGGCAGCCAGCGCAGAGGCCATACCGCCCGCCATGAACATTCGCAGCATCAGGGTAGACGTGGCATCCACTTCACTGAGTTTGACGAACGCAATGGCGGAGGCCACACCGATGGTACTTATGATCAGTGCCAGAACGGGCAGAAACGCCTTATTACCCACCTTCATGACGGTCCCTCGAAGTTATAGGAGTTGAGTGGCGCAATGAATGCCGCCGAACTGCTTTTGATGCTCTGTACAGGCGATCAGATGAACATGACAGTCATGCTCAGCCAACTGATCAAGCAGGCGCACCGGTGCGTTCTGATCGATCCAGACATGGTTGCCCAATGACAATGCATTTGCGCACCATGCAGCCATCATTTCTTCGTCCAGCGGTATCAGCCCGATACCCGCGACCTGTGCTGCCTGGCGAAGCGTCAGGTCCTTGTCAGTCAGTTGCCAGCCCGATGACACGCGCCGATAAACGTTGGCCAGGGATCGGTCGGCTGCGTCCGCTCTTTTCGCGTCGACCAGCAGGGCGTCGCGCAGCAGGCAGGCGTAGTGGTCCAGGTGAAACTGTTCCGGATTGCGCCATACGTCCTGCACCGCCAGCACAACTTCACCCTTGAGCAGGTTTGAAGCCAGCAAGAACTCCAGCACCGGGAGCTCGGTACGAAAGCCGGTGTTGATCACGGATACGCGTTCATTTTCCAGATAGTCGCCGCCCTCAAGCACCTGATCGAGTTCGACGGGAACGTGACCATGTGCAGCGACCACCTGCTTCACCACATCCACCTCACGCGCCCTGTCCTGACGCTTCAGACGCCCGAAAACCGGCTGTCCACCTACGTTCATGAAGTGGTCACGCGGAAACAGAAGTCCGTACAGCGGTTGAATCCGGTAGCTCTCGTAGGTAGCGTCCGGACTGATCCGGCCCAACTCGTCATCGTCATGCAGCCGTAGCTCAGGCTGGTTGATGATGATTTCGGCCAACTCCTGCCGACTGCAGCGGAACAATTGCTGGTGAGCAAGCTGCTGGCGCCCGTGTTCGACGTTGTCGGCAAAGCGCAATGCATGCCTTGCCAACCGCCGCATATCCTCGATGGCGACATGCGGACCGTCCTCGCTGAACAGCGCATCGGACAGGAAGACGGTCGGGAAACCCGCTGCATTGAACGAACTGGCCATAGCCATGACATCGGCATCTGCCTGCCGAAGCGAATACGGCTGCTGCGATTCCATGAATACCGACATGGAAACAGGCTGCACGACAGAGGGAAGCTGCAGGAGCACTTTCATCCAGGGTTCCAGAAATCAGGTTGCGCGAATCGACGTCTGCAAAATATTCATGCACTGCACAATGGCCTGCTCTATCGCAGCCTGGCTGTCGGCGGCGAAGTGCAGTCTGGCGGGGATATCCTCGTAGCTGAACGCACTTGAATCGCCCTGAGACTGCACGCTGCTATACGTCAGCAGCGGATGGGAGAGCTCCATCTGCGGATCGAAGGTGAACCCGCCGGGGAACGGATTGGGCATCATCAGAAAACCGGTGATTCGGGTGTCTAGCGGAGCGATAGCCACTTCGAGCGCGGCGCGGGTCCAGAGCTCATACAGGTCGATCCCCTCGCTGCGCAACGCGACAAACGGAATCTCGCCGCCACCGACGCGACCGCCGATTTCCAGAAACACCAGCTCGCCACGACGCTCGATGATTTCCAGGTGAATGGCCTGGTTGTGCAGGTTGAGACGCAGGCAGACTTCTTCGGTGAACGCGCGAACCCGCGCGATGAATGCCCGGTCATCGACTGTGACCGAGCCGAGCGGCAGGCCGTTGCGAAAGTCCAGACAGGTGTTCAGGTACTTGGACACCTTGAAGTACGGCATGCTGTCGGCCGCCAGTATCGCGTCGACATGATAAATATCGCCTTCTATATATTCTTCGACTTCGTAGCCATTGAAATCCGGCAGGTCGGGTATGTCTTCCAGGCGTTCGATCTTCACCACGCCGTCCGAGGCGGCGCCAACCTGGGGTTTCAGGATGACCGGAAAGCCGTGCTCGCGACAGAAGGCTTCGACGCCGCTGCGCGACGCTACATTCCAGTACTGAGGATAACGAACCGAAGAACCGGTCAAGGCTTCCTTCATGCTCGCCTTGTTACGGCACAGCAGGTTATCGGCGACCTTGGCACCGGGTATGTTGAATTCGGTACGCACCAGCGCAGCGGCATCCAGATCGTATTCCGAAAAGGCGATCACGAAATCGACGGGCTGACGACGATGAATGGCCCGCGCTTCCTGAAGTATCAGATCGGCGTCCAGTACGCTGACTTCGACCACATTGGCGCTGACCTGCGGATCAATCAGTCGCGAGTGCCCTGCCAGTGATATGTAGGAGACATCGACCTGCGAGTGATCGATGTAGTTGCGGTAGTCCGAAAGCTCGTCGTCATAGCGGTTGATGATCAGGACATGCTTCATACGATTCCAACCTCTGTGTGTACCCGCCCGACGAGGCTTCTTACAAGCGCCTCGTCGGCGCCGCCGAACATGACGTAGCCAATTCTTGAGGTCCAGTCCTGATCGGAGCCCAGAGCATCTCCGGCCCGGTAATACACCTGATGCGAGAGGTAATACGGACTGTCGAAAATGTCGGAGAGCCCCTGCAGTTCGGTAAATTCGCTCTTGTCGCCTCGCGGAATGAAGGCGATGGCACTGACGCCGTTCGCACATGGCACGGTGCGACTGTCGATGTCCAGGTACTCACACAACGTCTCTTTGGCCAGGTCAATGCCGCTGGCACGCCTGATCAACTCGACGATATTGTCGCCTGGAAGGCGGGCCGCCAGTTCAACCGCCACCGGCTGGCCTTGTGGCGTTACACGCAACTCCAGATGGAACGGTCCGACGTTGAGCTTTATGGCCTCAAGCACCGCCAGCGAGTATTCGGTCAGCACCTTGCGAAACCCTTCGTCATAGCCCTGGCCCACAATGTGACCGACTTCGACGAAGTACGGCTCCGAGCCGAGCAGTTTTTCCGTGATGGACGCAAGGGTGACGCTGCCATCGCTGCGCACGATGCCTTCGACACTGTATTCCGTGCCGGGAATGTACGCTTCGACAATCAGCCGGCCACTGGCAGTAAAGCCGATGTCGTCGGGCAATGATTGACGGAATGTCTCCACCGCTTCGATCAACTCTTCATGGCTGTAGAGCTTGCGCACACCGATGCTGCCCGCCATATCGATCGGCTTGACCACCGCCGGAAAGCTGAAGCCCTCCGGCACCGATACCGGGGCGTGGGCATCCAGAAGGAAAAAGCCGATAGTGCTCAGCCCCGCGTCAGTCAGCCGACTGCGGAAATTGAATTTGTTGCGCACTTTCTCTACTGCACTGTCGTGCAGATGCGTTGTGCCTGACGCAGCCCCCAGGCGCGCGGCCATGGGCACGGCGTACTCCACACCGGGAAGAACGGCGCGGATGTTTCCCAACTCATTGATTTTCTCTAGCTGTGCATCGAAATCACCGGTGTCGATTTTGATGACCTGACGTACCTTGGCCCGCAACTCAGCGTTGAGCTCCTGCTCGCCACCGTCACAGGAAAACACATAGACATCGACGCCCAGTTGCTGCGCCGCATTGATATAGTTAATGCCGGATGAAACAGGATCAATGACAACGATGGACATGGCTCAGTCTCCGACTATCCAAAACTTTCAAGTTCACACAAGGGAAGGTTCTTTAACTTGCCGATCACCCCATCCGACCCGACGCCGATGGTGAGCGTGTCGTGCATCAAGTGTTCGCCAATGGCGAAGTCAGGGTGGGTCCATTCGGAAAATGGAAAGTTGGTGACCTGAACGTCGCATTCAACCGTCTTGCGAAAGACCTCTATACACCCCGCGTGATAATCGCTTAGGCCTGCACGATTGACGGCGTAAATGGCAACTTCACTAATACCGTACTTCGCCACCAGTTCCTGCGCACGGCTCAGTGCCGCCCCCATTCCACTTCCACCGCTCACGACATTCAAACGACTCAGGGACTGTTCATAGACCGGCAAGGCAGGACTTGCAATTGAATACTCCAACGGTTCGCCAATTGGCCACTGCACCAATAAGCCCGAGAACAGGCCACCCTCACGCAACTTCACATGGCAGGTCAGGCTGTCGTAATCCTTGCCACCCAAGGTGACCACGGAATAACTTCGTACCGCTGAACCCTCGGGGTATTTCAAGCTGATGACCGACTTGGCGTTATAAAAAACCTTTTTGACCTCAAGCACGACTTCCATGATTTGCCCGGACAGAATCCGTTTGCTTTTCAGCCTGGCCTTATGAAAAGTGCTGATCGCAACGCGGATATCAATATCCGTTTCAGCACGACTGACGCATGGCAAAAAGGCTTCATTCAAGGCAACGACTTTTCCCTGTTCCAGAACGCGACCCGAAACAAGTGTGCACTTGCACACTCTGCACACCCCTTTGAGACACCCCCTTACCAACGCTTCATGAGGAAGGGCATCGGTAAGGGGGTGCTGACTCTCGGCGGTGTAAGTCTGGTCTCCAATACGAACACTGTAGATTGCCATTACACCGACCTTGAGTAAGGTGTATTAAAGCGTTGCTGCACGCAGGGCCTGGAAGTACTCACCGACCATCGGCACGAATGCCTTGATATGAACGACAGCCTTTTGCAGATCCTTCTCGTCCTTGATAACCGACGCCAGCATGTTGTTCATCATGCCGCTGTGGTCCTCGGCTTCGTCGAAAGCCACGTGCGAAGCCGCTCCGCTGACCGCTGGCTGGCCCATGCTGGCGCTGGCCTTCTGAGTGATGAACGAGCTGTACTTGTCGCCGTAGTATTCGAGGAACCAGTCCCAGGTGATCGAGGACAATGGCCCGAACTTGCTGACGCAGAAGTTCAGGTAACCCATGAGTTTCCAGGTTTCCGGAAAGGCGAACTGCGCCTGAATATCGGAAGGGGAATAGCCGTACGTAGCGAGGTCCTGACCGAACATTTCGTCGTGGCCGAACTCATCATACAAATAGTAGGACAATTGTTTGGCCGCGGAAATGTTATCGACCGCCGCAACCTGTACAGCCCGTGCGTCCAGTTCGTTGTTCATGTGAATGCGGATCACGCACTCCAGGATATGACGCTTGTAATAAGACTCATTGAACCAGTCGCCTTTATGGAACTCGCCCATGACAGTGTCTTTTTTGAATTCTGCTTCCAGGCAGGCGTCAACGGTGCTTTCAAGCGTCTTTAGCATCTCAGCGGTGGATATCATCGTTTGCTTCTCTCCATGTTAATCATTAATGGCTTAATGACATTTAATGTTCAGCGCCATGCTGAACCGTGTTATCCGTATCACAACAAAACAAATGACCGACGGCCTGAACCGAGAGCAAAAGCTGATCGAGTGGTCAAACAGCGATTGCGTAAAACAAAAAATGACGTCAAACAGGCGCCCCTGCCTATTGCCAGATGCGGCAGCTGAACAACCAGCGCTTTTTTAATAGCTGTACCGGCACGCACCCGGATAACCCGGGCGATATCATTGCTTTGCGTATTCAAGGCGCACAGAAAAGCGGTTCATCATAATGAACGTTGTACGCCTAATAGCCCATGGCCAGAATATTCTGCATGCCCGCCGGACACACAGTAAGTGCACGCCTTTATCAAGGCATCGCAGAAAATACAATTGAGTTACATTGAGGGTGTTTAGGCGTCGCGTCCATGCAGTCACTCTTGGGATCCAATTTGTGCCGGGGATCCTAATACCTCTTAAAACAGCTTGCAAGTAACTTTATAATCTAAGTCTCTGCCAAATGGCTTAATGAACCAGTCGCTGCACCTGAAGGCCCGTGAACGACGCTTTCCAGACCTCGCCGGGCAGGCTAGTCTTGTCAGCCAACCAGAGGACTTTCAATGACCGTCGGCTACTCGAACCGTACGCCCCAACAAGCGCTGGCTGCCTTGCTCGATCGCTATGCGCCGCAGCGCCTGCTGTTGATCGGCGCTCAGGCGTTCCCGGCGTTGCAGGCCTTTCAGGAGGCCCATCCGCAGACCGAGGTCGCGCTGGCCGAACCCGGTGCGCTGCCTGCCCATCTGGCTGCGCAACGTTTCGATCTGGCGCTGGTGGTCGATTGCCTTGAGCACATCCCCAAGCGTACCGGCCTGGAACTGTTGGGTGGCATCCGCAACCTCAACGCCAGCCGCATCGCGGTGCTCGCCGATTTGCAGGCCTGCGGCTGGCAGGAGACGGATTTTTTCTCGCTGGCGCTGCAGTCCAGCGAACGCTTCGCCCGCAACGAGCAGGTACTGAACCTGTTTACGTACGACTTGCGTGAGTACAAACAGGTGCCCGACTGGCTGAACGCGAAGTACTGGGCCAACCCGGAGAATTTTGGGAAGTATTGGTGGTGACCTATGAGTAGTGCCATTTGCCCTTGCGGCAGCGGCGATCTGTTGCTGGCCTGCTGCGGTCGCTATCACGCAGGTCAGCCTGCACCCGGCGCGGAAAAGCTGATGCGCTCGCGTTATAGCGCCTATGTGTTGGGGCTGACCGACTATCTGGTACAGACCACTTTGCCGGTGCAGCAAGACGGGCTGGACCGTGAGGCTATCGCGCAGTGGAGTGCGCAGAGCACTTGGCTGGGGCTGGAGGTGGAAAGCTCGGAGGTGTTCGGCGGCAAGCCGGAGCATGCGTTCGTGACCTTTACCGCTCGCTGGCATGACGGCAATGGTGAGCACAGTCATAAGGAGCGTTCGTCGTTCGTGCAGAATCAGGGGCGCTGGTATTTTATCGACTCTACCGTGCCGTTGAGGGCTGGGCGTAATGATGCGTGTCCGTGTGGCAGTGAGCAGAAGTTCAAGAAGTGCTGCTCGGCTTATGTGGACTGAGTTGCGTCTCTTTGCTTGAGCGTCGAGAACTCTGCGGTTGACCATCGTTCCCACGCTCCGCGTGGGAATGCAGTTCGTGACGCTCTACGTCACACAGCGGTCTGCCTTATCAGGTGGATTGGGCTCACCTTAAAACTCCAATTGCGCCGAGAACGCGACGGTGCGTGGGTCGCCCAGGTAGCTGCTGTTGAGCCAGTATTCCTTGTTGGTCAGGTTGCTGACGTTGACGCGCAGGGTCAGGTCGTTTTCTGAGAGGCGCAGACGGTAGCGGGCTCCGGCGTCGAAGGTGGTGAAGGACGGCAGGTCGTTTTCGTTGCTTTGATCGGTGTATTGTTTGCCGGTGTAGAACGCCCCACCAGTCATGGCCAAGCCTGGTACCGGGTTGATGTCGTACTCGGCATAGACCTTGGCCAGTTGTTTGGCGACGTTGGTCGGCACGTTGCCTTCATCCGCGGCGACGCCGGTTTTCTTGATTTTCGGGTCCAGTAAGGTGAAGCCGCCAACCACAGTCAGTTCCGGAATGACCTTGCCGGTGACGCTGAATTCCAGGCCGTTGTTTTCCTGACGTCCGTCAACCACGTAAATGTTGCCACCCGTGGTGTAGCCGTTGGGCTTTTCGATGTTGAACAGCGCCAGGGTCAGCAGGGTTTCGCCCAGCGTCGCCTTGGCACCAATTTCGTATTGCTCGCTGATTTCAGGCGCAAACGCCTGGCCGGCATTGAGCGTACCGCTAGGCGCGACGCCACCCGATTGCAGGCCTTCTATATACGTCGCATAGGTGGTCAGCCACGGCAGTGGTTTATAGACCAGTGAGATGTTTGGCGAGGTCTTGCTTTCATTGTATTTCGTCTCGGTTTCCGCCGAGCCGAACGCCTTGGCATAGACGAACTCGTTGGCGTAGGTTTTGATCTGCGTGTTGGTCACCCCCAGGATCGTTGACCATTGTTCGTTGAAGGTGATGACGTCACCGATCAGGACATTGTTGCTTTCCGAACTGTTGGCCAGGCGCTGGTCGCCATGCCCGATCGAGTACGACGGTTTACCGACCTGAGGCGTCTGGTCCAGCGGTATTGTGCCCACCGGCGAGGTGTATTGCGGGCCTGGCTGATCGGGCGTGTACGGGATGTGATCCTCGTACTGTTTCTGGCGCGAGGTATTGCCTTGATAGCCCACGGTGACCTTGTGACCGATGAAACCGGTATCGAACGCCGCATCGAGAAACAACGAGCCGGTCTTTTCTTCGGTTTCAATCGGGGCGAAGGCATACAGCGGCTGCGAGTAAAGACCCGCGCTGTAGACCGTCGGCCCGGTGTAGGTGTTCTCCGAGGTGTACTGCTGGGCAGCGAAGGCTGCGCGCAAGGTGAACGTGTCGTTCAAGCGCCATTTGGCGCGAACACCGGCCTTGTCGGACTCGTAATCGGAAAACGACCACTTCTGGCTGTAGAGCTTGTCGTTGTCCAGTGATGCCGCGCTGGGACGCAGGGACTGGTCACCGAAATACCAGTAGCTGGTCAGGCCGCGAATCTCGGTCTTCTTGTGCGAGGCGTCGAACTGCACCAGCAGGTCGTCGGACACGTTCCAGTCCAGCGCCAGGGAAATCATCTCGCGACGCCGCTTGTTCAGATCGACGGCCGTTTCGCCATCCTGGGTCAGCACATTGAGGCGATAGGCGAATTTGCCCTCGCTGTCGATCGGCCCGCCGAAGTCACCGTGCAGGTAGTAATTCTCACCCCCGGCATTGCCCAGGGTGACGCTGTTGTAGCGTTGATAGGTCGGGCGCTTGAGCACGTAATTGACCAGCCCGCCCGGCGAGGCCGGACCATACAGAAAGCCGGTCAGCCCGGTGATGACTTCCAGCTGTTCCATCTCTTCCATGTAGTTGCTGCCGTCGGCACCGTTGGTGAAACGCAGGCCATCATTGGCGATGTTCAGGCTGCCCGCGCTGCTGAAACCGCGAATGTTGACGGCACTGGCGTAGCCGGCGCTGGTCGGCGAGTACATCTGGGTGAACGGGTTGTGCTTGATGACATCGTCCAGCGAGGTGGCCTGGATGTTTTTCAGCAATGCCTGAGGCGTGACGCTGATGGAATAAGGCGTGTCCTGCAGCCTCATGCCACCCAGAGCGCCGACGCTGCTGACGGTCTCGCTGCGATAACCCGCTGCTTCCGAACCTTCGAGGGGCGTGCTATTGGCGTTGATGTTGACGTCCGACAGATTCAAGGCGTTCTGTTCCATGACCATCAGCGTGTAGGTGCCAGCGCTGCTCTGCACCAGTTGCAGACCGCTGCCACGCAGGGCCTCGCGCAAGGCCGTCGCCGCATCGAAATTGCCTTTCACCGCCGAGCTGGTTTTGCCGGCGACCAACGCCGGGTCAAAACTCAGTGCCAGACCACCCTGGCTGGAGATCCGATTCAGCGTGGTTGCCATCGGGCCTGCGGGCAGATCATAGGCAACCACGCTGGCCTGCTGCGCCGCCATCGACAGCGGGCTGGTCAGAGGCGTGCACAGGGCGATCGCCACGGCCAACAGACTGGGACGCAGAAGGGTGTCTAACGAACGGGACATCGGGCAACTCCTGATGGAATACTTCTCAATGCCTGTTAGCCGGACGAACGCTCGAAAGTAACAGGGCTGATTGAAAATAATTCCGTTTCAGGATTCAGCGGGCTCGCAGCATCACTCCGGGATGATCTTCAGATGCGACGTATCGGGCGCCTCCTGCGACTCGGGCTTTTCCACCTGTCCCATGTGGCTGCCCACCGGGGCCAGGCTCAAACGCGAGAGATCCAGCAGCGGCGCAACAGGCTGAGGCTTGCCGGGCAGCAACTCGACGCCCGCTTCTGCAACCGAGTAGTCCGGCGCATCGACGTCCACAAAAGCCGCCATGTAAGCGTCGCGCGGTTTGATCTGCAAACGCCTCGGACTGACCGAGGTCTTGCGCAACCAGGTCGGTGCGTCGGGCGGCGGCGCCAGTTCGACTTCTTCCATGGGCGGTGGCGTATTCATTTCCAGCACACGCACCAGAGCACCTGCGCGCTCCAGGGTGGCGCGGTATTTTTCTGCGGTTGCGGCGTCGATATTGTTTTTCAGAACCAGTCGGCGCCCCGAGAACAGGAGATCCAGACGTTCAGCATCCGCATTGAACAGCTTGCCAAGGTTAGCCCTTACCTTCTCGGGTTGTGCTCCGGCGACGAGTTCAGCGCTGAAGACAATTTCGTAGAGATTCATGGAAGAAGACACCGATATGCACGTCAGTAAAAGTATGGCGTAGCGTGATACAGCGCAATAAGCGCGTTGCCGTTGAACGTCGAGTTGGTAGACTCAGGCGTCAAAGGGAGCACATCCATGTTTTTTCAGGCGCACATTACAAGAATCATAAGCCTTGCGTTGATCCTGTTCGGGCTCGGCGGATGCTCACTCCTGAGTTTTGACCGCACTCAGGAACCGGAAGTGCATTTGCTGAAGGTCCAGGTGGTCAAGGCAAGGCTGACACAGCAGGATTTCAAGCTGTACTTCGAAGTTGAAAACCCCAACGAAGACAGCTTGCTGGTGCGTGGCCTGAAGTACAAGATCACCCTCAATGACGTGGTCCTCGTCGATGACGCGTTCAGCGACTGGTTTGTCGTCGACGGTAATAGCCGCAAAACCTTTGTGGTGCCGATTCGCACCAACCTCTGGCGCTATGCACGGTACATCGCTCAACTGCTGAAAAAGCCTGATGAGCCGATCCATTATCGGCTGGACGGCAAGCTCAAGACCGGCATCGTATTCAGGCACAACGTCCGCATCGGCACATCAGGCGATGTGCTGCCGCACGACCTGATCCAGCGCCGATGATCATTCCGGCTATCCGCCCAGCTTGCCCTTGATCAGTTCCAGAAGAAACTTCCAGATGTCCGCGGCCCACAATGCCCGATTGACGGCACTGATAAGCGCACCGCCGAACGATCCCAGCAGAAACCCCACGCCCGTGGTGTTGCGCGGGTCTGCCACGCCAAGGTAATCACTGGCAATGCCGGTGAGAAACACAGCACAAGCCACACCGGTCACCAGAAAAACCAGCCAGGCACGCCAGTCAAGCAGACCTGCCTTATGCCACCAGCCAGAAATGATCGCACCCACCAGACCGGCTACCAGCCATTCGCCTCGGTCTGCCAAACCATTCAAGATATCCATCGCTTCTGACTCCGTTCAAGAAATACAGCCGTTCACGAACACAGAAAAATTCAGACACTGGGGGACCTGCCGGGAATTGCTGCGGCGTCGGGACCGTTCAAAAATCAAAAAATTAAGCATGCTTAAAAAAACAGGCAAACATATGCCATCAACCCACCGCGCTACCGGGCGAGCATCAGAGGCTTGAGGTCAATTATCGATGTAGCGCTGCCAGCCGATCCTTATCGAACCGTCTGGCTGACGGTCAATCTCGATGCCTTCGGTCTCTTCGATTTCCTGCAGCACCACGTTCCAGCTGTCCAAGGGCTCATCATCACGACGGACGACGATGACCCACTGGGTCTTTTGAACATTCGGCGCGCAGACCAGCCGTTGAATGCGCTTGCCGATCTGTTCGTAGGAAGACCTGCCTGTCGATCCATTATTACTGCCAGCCATGATAGCCTCCGAGGCATAACTGTATATAAATACAGTATTCCAGCTGCATGAACCTCGCAAGCATTTCGTAGGACGTGTCCTGCCGAGCATCTTGGACAAAAATGCCCGCACGCCCTGCCACGCAGGGCTTACAGCCTGCCGGTCATCCTCACGGCCACGCCGATAATGCGACAGTCGGCACCGCACTCGATCATTTTGTACGCCGGGTTCAAGGGCTTCAGGTAGCGTGTGCCACCATCCTCGACCAACTTCTTGAACGTCGCCTCGTTGCTGGCGGGCAGCTTGGCGATGACCAGCCTGCCAGGCTGCACGTCGGCCTCCGTGTCCACCAGAATCAGCATCCCTTCCGGCACGCTGACGCCGGTGGGTGCGGTCATCGAATCGCCCTTGACCTCCAGCCAGAACGCCGGCCCCTTGGAGTCGTAGTCGGAGATTTCATAGCGGTCGGAAAAACCGTCGGGGTAAGGCTGAACCGCCTCTTCCCACGAGCCTGCCGAGACCCAGCTGATCACCGGATAACGGAAGGACATTTTCGGCTGATCGATCAGCGCAATGTTGGCGTCGAAGGCAGGCGCCTTTTCCGGCCCCTCGCCAATCGCCAGCCACTCGGCACGAAAGCCCGTGGCACGAGCCAGTGCGTAAAGGTTTTCCGGCCTCAGGCTCTTGCTTTCTCCGCTGATCCACTGGGTGACGGCAGAGTTGGCCACGCCGCAAAGGGCGGCAATCTCACCTTTCTTCAGGCCACTGGCGGCGATTGCCCTGGCGATGCGTTCCTGTCGGGTCATGGAGTCGGCTCTGCACATGGAATAAAGAACGCTGAAAAACGCTCGACCAAAACTAAGCATACTTAAAAATCGATGCTATGCGAATCCTGATATGGCGATACTGCTTTGCCATGATTTGCGGGATAATGCGCGCCAGTTTTAATTGCGGAGTAAAACCGATGAACCAGCAAGCCCATGTGCATGGCCCCGATTGCGACCATGATCACGATCACCACGACCACCAGCACGGCCATGTACACGGCCCGAACTGCGGTCACGCCCATCAGGAGCCAGCGCGCAATACCCTCAAGGATGTCGGTCGTAACGATCCCTGCCCATGCGGCAGCGACAAGAAATTCAAGAAATGCCACGGCGCGTAAGGCGCGGAGCATTCTGACGACGGCCTGCATTGCAGGCCGTTTTCATTTGAGTGTGCTGCCTGCCTTCAGTTAGGGACCTAAGGCATGTAGCCACTGGCTGCCATGTAGCGCAGAGCGTTGCGAACTAAAGGCGTCTGGTCAGCCTCTGCAAAATCCTGAAATAAACTAGTCCGTGCCGCTTGCGTGCGGCTTGCCTGCTCTCTAACGTAGCGGCTTTTGTACGTTACCCCTCCAGGAGCTTGCCCATGGCCTCGCCAGCCCTTCGTCATTTTCTACCCCGATTCGGCGCTGCCGCCGCTGCGGCGAGCTTCCTGAGCCTTGCCGGCTGCCAGTTGGGCGGCGGCGATCCCGAGACCGTGCTGCCTGTTTCCGGGACGTTCCCGCTCAAAGGGCTGGCGCAAAATGTTTCGGTGCGCCGCAACACGATGGGCATGCCGCTGATAGAAAGCAGCAGCTACCACGATGCGCTGTTCACGCTCGGCTACGTTCATGCAGGTGATCGGATCAGTCAGATGCTCGGCATGCGCCTGCTGGCGCAGGGCCGTTTGTCGGAAATGGCCGGCGCCGAGGCGCTGGACGTCGACCGCCTGATGCGCTCGGTCAACCTCAAGCAGAATGCCAGCGACCTGTACAACGCCGCATCCCCACGCTTGAAACGCTTCTTCGATGTCTATGCGCGCGGCGTGAACGCCTACCTGTTCCGTTATCGCGACAAGCTGCCTGCCGATATCGCCAGTTCGGGCTACAAGCCGGAATACTGGAAGCCGGAAGACTCGGCGCTGATCTTCAGCCTGCTCAACTTCAGCCTGTCGGTCAACCTGCAGGAAGAGCTGTCGGCGCTGGTTCTGGCGCAGAAAGTCAGCGCGGACAAGCTCGCCTGGCTACTGCCAACCTACCCTGACGAAGAATTGCCATTTGCCGAAGCCGACAAGCTCAAGGGCCTGAACCTGAACAATCAGGTCACTGGCCTGAGCGATCTGAACAGGATCGCCCTGCAGCTCTCGGACCTGAACATGCTCGGCGTCGCGGCCTCCAGCAACTGGGCCATCGCGCCACAACGCAGCCGAAACGGCAAGAGCCTGCTGGCCAGTGACATGCAGCTGCCTGCCGGGCTCAATTCTGCCTGGAGCTTCGTGCAGATCCGCGCACCAAAATACCAGGTGTCCGGTGTCACCATCGCCGGTATGCCGCTGGTGCTCAGCGGTTTCAACGGCAAACTGGCGTGGAGCATGAGCAACGTCAAGGGCGACAACCAGGACCTGTTTCTGGAGAAGATCAAGCGCGAAGGCAACCGCGTCTCCTATATGGCTGACGGCAAATGGCTGCCAGCGGCGGCTCATCAGGAAACCTTTCTGGTCAAGGGCGGCAGCCCGCTGCGTGAAACCGTGTACGAAACCCGCCACGGCGCGCTGCTCAACGCCTCTGCAACCCCGCCCGGCAACGGTTTGAGCCTGGCGCTGCAGGTTCCGAACTTCAAGGACGACAAGAGCCTGGATGCGTTCTTCGACCTGTCCCGTGCGCCTAACGTCGAGAAAGCCTTCGATACCAGCCGCGAGATTCGGGCGATCACCCTGAACATGATCTTTGCCGACGCCTCGAACATTGGCTGGCAGGTCACCGGCCGCTTCCCGAACCGCCGTGAAGGCCAGGGCCTGCTGCCTTCGCCGGGTTGGGATGGCAAGTACGATTGGGACGGCTTCGCCGACTCGATGCTCCACCCCTATGATCAGGATCCGCGCCAGGGCTGGCTTGCAGCGGCCAACCAGCGCACGATTCCGAAAGGCTACGGCATGCAGCTCTCCAACTCGTGGGGCTACCCGGAGCGCGCCGAGCGGATTGCCGAACTCGCCAACGGCGGCAAGCAGGACCTGCGCAGCACCATCGCCATGCAATACGACCAGACCACGACGTTCGCCGCCAAGCTCAAGACCATGTTCCAGGCGCCGGGCATGAGCAAGCCGCTCAAACAGGCCATTGATGCTCTGCCCGAAGCTGAGCGCAACAAGGCCCGCGAAGCGCTCACGCGCCTGATGGCGTTCGATGGCAAGCTCAGTGCGACTTCGGCTGATGCGGCGCTGTACGAGCTGTTTCTGCAGGAAAGTGCCAAGCAGATTTTCCTTGATGAGTTGGGCCCGGAAACCAGCCCTGCCTGGCAGGCGCTGGTGGCCAACGCCAGTTCATCCTACTCGCCACAGGCCGACCACTTGCTGGGTCGCGATGACAGTCCGTTTTGGGATGACGTCAAAACCGCGCAGAAGGAAGATAAACCGGCCATCCTTGCGCGCAGTCTGGCGGCCGCCATCACCAGCGGCGACAGCCTGTTGGGCAGCGATCACAAGGCCTGGCAATGGGGCAAACTGCACCGCGACAACTGGGCCTCTACCAGCCCGCTGGCCAAACAATTGGGTGGCGGCGAGTTCAACCGTGGCGCCACAGCAGCGGGGGGTGATCACACGACGCTGAACGTGTCCGGCTTCGAGTGGGGCAAGGGCTTCGACGCCCGCATGGCACCCGGTCTGCGCATGATTGTCGACTTCAGCCTGGTCGAACCGATGACCGGCCTGATCAGTACCGGCCAATCCGGCAACCCGGCCAGCCCGTATTACGCCAACAGCATCGAGCCGTGGCAGAAAGGCCAGTACCAGTCGATTCCGGTGCAACAACAGAACTACGAAAAGGGCTACGGCAAACAGCGCCTGACGCTGACGCCGGGCAAGTAAGCGCCGAAAACCGGACGCGGAGCGTCCAGAACGGCGTACCCACGCGGAGCATGGGCACGATAGTGTTCTCTCGAACGCCTATCCTTCCGAATGCTCCAGCGGGAATAGCCACGCGGAGCAGGCTCCCAAACGCCTATCGTTCCCACGCTCCGCGTGGTAATGCATTTCGTGACGCTCCGCGTCACACCGTTCTGCGATTCAGTGAGATTCAGGCTCGACTTGAATCACCTTTTCGCCCCTCGGCGAGTTACTTTGATGAGGCCAAAGTAACCAACGCCTTTCGCTCCGGTTTCCGGCCCGACTTCGTCGGGTTCCTTCGCCCTGTCACTTACGTCGCACTCGGCGTCGTCTGTGCCATCGCGACAAAAAAGCGCTTTTATGCACGATAGTGTTCTTTTGGACATTTATCGCACCTCACGCTCCGCAGCCCTCACGCAAACTCCCCGAACTTCCAGATCCTTACCGGCTCATAGCTAACAAGCCCATCCATACGGTTGCCCCATGGATCTTGTCGTTGCACGCCCCGAAGGTTTGTACTGCCCACCCGGTGATTTCTACATCGATCCATGGCGTCCTGTCGAACGGGCAGTCATCACTCACGCGCATGGCGACCATGCCCGAACCGGCAACGAGCATTACCTGTCGGCGGCCAGTGGCGAGGGCATTCTGCGTTCGCGCCTCGGGCAGGACATTAATCTGCAGACCCTGGAATACGGCGAAACCATCACCCATCACGGCGTGAAACTCAGCCTGCATCCGGCCGGGCATGTGTTGGGGTCGGCGCAAGTGCGACTGGAATACCAAGGCGAGGTCTGGGTTGCTTCCGGCGATTACAAAGTCGAGCCGGACGGCACGTGTGCGGCCTTCGAACCGGTGCGCTGTCATACCTTTATCACCGAATCGACCTTCGGCCTGCCGATCTATCGCTGGGCACCGCAGGCGCAGATCTTCGAAGGCATCAACCAGTGGTGGCGTGCCAATGCAGCCCAGGGCAAGGCCAGCGTGTTGTTCGCCTATTCGTTCGGCAAGGCCCAGCGCATTCTGCATGGCATCGACGCGCAGATCGGGCCGATTCTGGTCCACGGCGCCGTTGAACCGCTGAACCGTGTGTATCGCGAGGGCGGCATCTACATCCCCGAAACCCACTACGCCGGCGATTTCAAAAAGACCGATCCCGCACTGCGCCAGGCGTTGATTCTCGCCCCGCCTTCGGCAGGCGGCAGCAGCTGGATGAAGCGCTTTGGCGAATACAGCGATGCGTTTGCCAGCGGCTGGATGATGCTGCGCGGTACACGACGCCGGCGCGGTGTGGATCGTGGTTTTGTGCTGTCCGATCACGCCGACTGGCCGGGCCTGCTATGGGCTGTCGAACAGACCGGCGCCGAACGCGTCATGGTGACCCACGGTTCGGTCGGCATACTGGTGCGCTACCTGCGTGAACTGGGCCTGGATGCGCAAGGCTTCAGCACCGAATACGGCGATGAAGAAGACAGCAACCCGGCAACCAGCGAACCCGAGGCGGCAGGCACGGGTGAGGCTCAGTCATGAAAGCTTTCGCTGAACTCTACGCACAACTGGACGCGACTACGTCAAGCAACGCCAAACTTGCCGCCATGCGCGACTACTTCGAAAAGGCGGCTGCAGAAGACGCCGCCTGGGCGGTGTACTTTCTGTCAGGCGGACGTCCACGGCAACTGGTGCCTACTCGTGTGCTGCGCGAGCAGGCAATGACCCTGGCAAATCTGCCGGAATGGCTGTTCGAAGAAAGCTATCAGGCGGTCGGCGACCTGGCGGAAACCCTGTCGCTGTTACTGCCCCAGGCCGACCACAGTAATGACGAAGGCCTGGCCACCTGGATGGAAGACAAGCTGTTGCCATTGCGCGGCCTGCCGCCTGAAGAACTCGCCGAGCGGTTGCCGCTGTTCTGGTCGCAGCTGGACCGCAGCAGCCTGATGGTCTGTATCAAGCTGATCACCGGCAGCTTCCGCGTCGGCGTGTCCAAGCTGCTGGTCACCCGTGCGCTGGCAGCGCTGGCAGACATTGACAGCAAGCGTGTCGCACAACGACTGGTGGGCTACACCGACCTGTCGCACCGACCCAGCGCCGAACGCTATTTGAAGCTGATCGCGCCTGAATCCGAAGATGAGCACGCCCAACGCGGCGGCCAGCCTTACCCGTTTTTCCTCGCCCACTCCCTGCAACAGCCCGCCGATCAGTTCGAGGAGTTGCTCGGTCCGGCGCAGAACTGGCAGGTGGAATGGAAGTGGGACGGTATTCGCGCGCAACTGGTCAAACGTGACGGACGCTTGTGGATCTGGTCGCGCGGCGAGGAGTTGGTGACCGACCGTTTTCCAGAGTTGCACAGCCTGGTGCAGTGCCTGCCGGACGGCACGGTGATCGATGGCGAAATCGTGGTCTGGAAAGCCCCCGATGCGAACCCCGATGCCGATGCGGAGTTTGCCTTGAACAGCGATGCGCCTGCGGCTGCGCCCTCGGTTCAACCGTTCGCCCTGCTGCAACAGCGCATAGGCCGAAAGACGCTCGGCAAAAAGATTCTTGCCGACGTTCCGGTCGTGGTGCTCGCCTATGACCTGCTGGAGTGGCAAGGCGATGACTGGCGCAGTCGCCCGCAACATGAGCGCCGTGCGCAACTGGAAGCGCTGATCGAAACCTGCCAGAGCGGGGTGCTGATGCCCTCCCCGGTGCTCAGCGGGAAGGATTGGCTCGATCTGGCCACCCAGCGCGAGGCCTCTCGCAGCCTGGGCGTCGAGGGCATGATGCTCAAGGCTCGCGACTCGTTGTATGGGGTCGGTCGCACCAAAGACATGGGGGTGTGGTGGAAATGGAAAATCGATCCGTTCAGTGTCGACGCCGTGCTGATTTACGCGCAACGCGGTCACGGACGACGCGCCAGCCTGTACAGCGACTACACCTTTGCAGTGTGGGACGGCCCGCCCGACGCCAGTGAACGCACCCTGGTGCCGTTCGCCAAGGCCTACTCGGGGCTGACCGATGAAGAAATGCGCAAGGTCGACGCCATCGTTCGCAAGACGACGGTGGAGAAATTCGGGCCGGTCAGCAGCGTCACCCCGACGCTGGTGTTCGAGCTCGGCTTTGAAGGTATCGCGCTGTCGAAGCGCCACAAGAGCGGCATCGCGGTGCGTTTTCCGCGTATGCTGCGCTGGCGGCAGGACAAGCCGGTCGCCGAAGCCGACAGTCTGGCGACGCTGCAGGACCTGCTGAACTAGAGCACCAAAAAGGCGCACGACAAATACCGTGCACCTTTTTGAAACACCGACGAACGAATCATCCCGTCTCCACGCAGGAAACTTCCCGATTCGTTACCAATCTTCCGCTCTTTCTTACCTGAAAAAGTATCTTGTGTAGGACCGGGCGATGAACACCAGCCCTGTAAGCGCACATTGGCGGCCTATTGCCAGCCGTTTATATGAAATAGCGACAACCCCTTATATTTCAAACGCACGTTCGTTCCTCTGGTTCGGAAATTGCTAACCAATGCCTGTCTGGCACTTGCCGGTAGCACGCTTCGCGTATTCCCAACGCCCCATTTAAGGTTTTAAGGACTGAACAATGAAAAAAGCATGGCTGACTCTTTCTGCACTGGCTCTGTGCATCGCCGCCGGTAACACCATGGCCAAGGAATACAAGGAACTGCGCTTTGGCGTCGATCCATCTTACGCACCGTTCGAGTCCAAAGCGGCCGACGGCAGCCTGGTCGGTTTCGATATCGATCTGGGCAACGCGATCTGCAAAGAGCTGAAAGTCACCTGCAAATGGGTCGAAAGCGACTTCGACGGCATGATCCCTGGCCTCAAGGCACGCAAATTCGACGGCGTCATTTCCTCGATGACCGTGACCCCTGCTCGCGAAAAAGTCATCGACTTCTCCAACGAACTGTTCTCCGGCCCGACCTCGCTGGTGTTCAAGAAAGGTGCAGGCCTGACCGCCGACCCGGCCAGCCTGAAAGGCAAGACCGTAGGCTATGAGCAAGGCACCATCCAGGAAGCCTACGCCAAGGCCGTACTGGACAAGGCTGGTGTATCCACCAAGGCCTATGCCAACCAGGACCAGGTTTACGCCGACCTGACTTCGGGCCGTCTGGACGCTTCTATCCAGGACATGCTGCAGGCCGAACTGGGCTTCCTCAAATCGCCAGCCGGTGCCGACTACGAAGTCAGCAAGCCTGTCGACAGCGAACTGCTGCCAGCCAAAACCGCCATCGGCATTGCCAAGGGCAACAAGGAACTCAAAGCGCTGCTGGATAAAGGCATCAAGGCGATGCACGACGACGGCACCTACGCTGAAATCCAGAAAAAACACTTTGGCGACCTGAATCTCTATAGCGGTAAATAACACCCCGACGCCCATCGATTTCGGCGATGATTCGTCGCCCGATCGGTGGGCGTTTTTGTTGGTAACAAGGCCTATCCATGCTCGATGCACTCATGCAAAACCTGGGACTCTCGGCATTCAGCCTGAAGGGCTTTGGCCCGCTGTTGCTGGAAGGCACCTGGATGACCGTCAAACTGGCTGTGCTGTCGCTTGCTCTGAGCATTCTGCTCGGACTGATCGGGGCCAGCGCCAAACTGTCGAGCTCCGCGCTGCTGCGCGTGCCGGCGCAAATTTACACGACACTGATCCGTGGTGTTCCGGACCTGGTGTTGATGCTGCTGATTTTCTACAGCCTGCAAACCTGGCTCACCATGCTGACCGACGCGATGGAATGGGAATACATCGAGATCAACCCGTTCGGCGCAGGCGTCATCACCCTGGGCTTCATCTATGGTGCGTATTTCACCGAGACGTTTCGCGGCGCGATCCTGTCCGTACCTCGCGGTCAGGTGGAAGCAGCGACAGCCTATGGACTGAAACGCGGCCAGCGCTTTCGTTACGTCGTGTTCCCGCAGATGATGCGTTATGCGCTGCCGGGCATCGGCAACAACTGGCAGGTGCTGCTCAAGGCGACTGCGCTGGTGTCGATCATCGGCCTGGCCGATCTGGTCAAGGCGTCACAGGACGCGGGCAAGAGCACCTATCAGCTGTTCTACTTTCTGGTGCTGGCGGCATTGATCTACCTGCTGATCACCAGCGCCTCGAACTTCGCCCTGCGTTGGGCTGAGCGGTATTACGCCGCAGGCAGCCGGGAGGCACAGCGATGATCGAATTGCTGCAGGAATACTGGAAGCCCTTCCTTTATACAGATGGCGTCAACGTCACCGGCCTGGCGATGACCATGTGGCTGCTCAGCGCCTCCATCGCCATCGGCTTCTGCGTGTCAATCCCGCTGTCGATTGCGCGGGTGTCGAAAAACCGCTGGGTGCGCTGGCCGGTGCAGTTCTACACCTACCTGTTTCGCGGCACGCCCCTCTATATACAGTTGCTGATCTGCTACACCGGCATTTACAGCATTGCTGCGGTGCGTGAACAGCCGATGCTTGATGCGTTCTTTCGCGATGCGATGAACTGCACGATCCTGGCCTTCACTCTGAACACCTGCGCTTACACCACGGAGATCTTTGCCGGGGCGATCCGCAGCATGGCACACGGCGAAGTCGAAGCGGCCAAGGCCTACGGCCTGACCGGCTGGAAGCTTTACGCTTACGTGATCATGCCGTCGGTGCTGCGCCGTTCGCTGCCGTATTACAGCAACGAAGTGATCCTGATGCTGCACTCGACCACCGTGGCCTTTACCGCCACGGTGCCGGACATCCTGAAAGTGGCGCGGGACGCCAACTCTGCCACGTTCATGACCTTCCAGTCCTTCGGTATCGCCGCCGTCATGTACCTGACCGTGACGTTCATTCTGGTCGGGCTGTTCCGCCTTGCCGAACGCCGCTGGCTGGCCTTTCTCGGCCCGGCCCATTAATCAGGACTGAACATGCGCCACCACACCCATGACTTGCTGTCGCCAGTGCCCGGCACTGGCCGGCAGATCCACAGCTTCCATTACGGTCCGCAAAACGGCACCGGCAAAGTCTATGTCCAGGCGTCGCTGCATGCCGATGAGCTGCCCGGAATGCTGGTGGCCTGGTACCTGAAGCAGCGTCTGGCCGAACTGGAAAATGCCGGGCGCCTGCTGGGCGAAATCGTTGTGGTGCCCGTCGCCAACCCGATCGGTCTGGAACAGGTGCTGATGGACACCCCGCTGGGCCGCTACGAGCTGGAAAGCGGCCAGAATTTCAATCGCTGGTTCAGCGACCTTGGCACTCAGGTCGGTGATGACATTGCAGCCCGACTGACTGCCGACGCAGAGCACAACCGCGCACTGGTCAGGGACAGCCTGCTGGCGGCGCTGAATGCCCTGTCGGCGACCACCCAGTTGCAATCGCTGCGCCTGACCCTGCAGCGCCTGGCCTGCGACGCCGACATGGTGCTGGACCTGCATTGTGATTTCGAGTCGGTCGAGCACCTGTACACCACGCCCGAGGCCTGGCCAAAAGTCGAACCGCTATCACGCTACCTAGGCGCGCAAGCCAGCCTGCTGGCAACCGACTCAGGCGGGCAGTCGTTCGATGAGTGCTTTACGCTGGTCTGGTGGCAATTGCAGCAACGCTTTGGCGAGCGTTTTCCGATTCCCATGGGCAGCTTTTCAGTGACCCTGGAGCTGCGCGGACAAGGCGATGTGAACCATGCGCTGGCCAGCCGCGACTGTCAGGCGATCATCCATTACCTGATCGACGCCGGCATCATAGACGGCGATCTGCAGCCGCTGCCCGAACTGCTCTACCCCGCTACGCCACTGGCAGCGGTCGAACCGGTGGCTACGCCGGTCGGCGGCCTGCTGGTGTTCTGTGCGATGCCTGGCGAACACGTCGAGGCCGGCCAGCTGATTGCCGAGGTCATCGACCCGATCAGCGACACCGTGACCTGCATCCATGCCCTCAACGCAGGCCTGCTGTATGCGCGTTCGCTGCGCCGCATGGCGACTGCCGGCATGGTCATTGCGCACATCGCCGGCACCCAGGCCTATCGCAGCGGCTATCTACTTTCTCCTTGAGGACCTGTCATGCAAAAACTGACCATCGATGGCCTGCACAAAAGTTATGGCGACAATCACGTGCTCAAAGGCGTATCGCTCAAGGCCAGCAGCGGTGACGTCATCTGCCTGATCGGGGCCAGCGGCTCCGGCAAGAGCACCTTTTTGCGCTGTATCAATTTTCTCGAACAACCCAGTGACGGGGCGATGAGCCTGGATGGCAAGCAAGTGCGCATGGTCAGCGACAAGGACGGCATGCGCGTTGCCGACCCGGATGAGCTGCAGCGTATCCGCACGCGGCTGGCGATGGTGTTTCAGCACTTCAACCTGTGGGCGCACATGACCGTGCTGGAAAACATCACCATGGCGCCGCGCCGGGTCCTGGGCGTGCCCAAAGCCGAAGCCGAGGCGCGCGCACGCAAATACCTGGAAAAGGTCGGTCTGCCGGAGCGTGTTGCCGATCAGTACCCCGCGTTTCTTTCCGGTGGTCAGCAGCAGCGCGTGGCCATTGCCCGTGCGCTGGCGATGGAGCCGGAAATCATGCTCTTCGACGAGCCGACATCCGCGCTGGACCCGGAGCTGGTCGGTGAGGTACTGAAAGTCATTCAAGGCCTGGCTGAAGAAGGCCGGACGATGATTCTGGTGACCCACGAAATGGGTTTCGCACGCAAGGTGGCGAGCCAGGTGGTGTTCCTGCACCAGGGCCAGATCGAAGAGTCCGGCCACCCGGACGAAGTACTCAACAATCCGAAAAGCGAGCGTTTGCAGCAGTTCTTGAGCGGCAATCTGAAGTAGCACCGATTGCTGCGTACACACGTCTGCCCCCCCTCAAATCTCGTTCCCACGCTCCAGCGTGGGAATGCATTTCATTGCGCTGCGCGTCATAAACAGGACGCAGAGCGTCCAGAACGGCATGTCGACGCGGAGCATCGGCACGATGGGTAATCCAGGAGCGATCAGCCACATAACCATTTAAAACTATTACCCTTTCTCTGCTGTCTCTGACTTAACGCCACTCAGAGCACACTCAAACGGATGAGCAGACCCACCGATTTCGCTCGACGATGGTTTCTCGCCCGGGGCTGGAAGCCCTTTGCGTTTCAGAAGGAAGTTTGGGCAGCGGTAAAAAACGGCGAGTCCGGATTGCTGCATGCCAGCACCGGCTCGGGCAAGACCTACGCCGTGTGGTTCGCTGCGCTCAACCGCTTCGCCAAAGCCAATACGCTCACCGCTGACGACAAACCCCGTAAACGCAAACCGCCCGCTGAACCGCTGAGTGTCCTGTGGATCACGCCCATGCGCGCCTTGGCCGCCGATACCGCCAGAGCCCTTGAGGCCCCGTTGGCTGAACTGGATATCCCGTGGTCGGTCGGCTTGCGCACCGGCGATACCAGCGGCAGCGAACGGGCCCGGCAGAGCCGGCGGCTGCCCTCTGCCCTGATCACCACCCCTGAAAGCCTGACGCTGCTGCTGACCCGTGCCGACGCTCAGGTCGCCCTGTCGACACTGAAGATGGTGGTGGTGGACGAATGGCACGAGCTGATCGGCAACAAGCGCGGCGTGCAGTTGCAACTGGCCCTGGCGCGCCTGAGGCGCTGGAATCCGCAACTGATCGTGTGGGGCATTTCCGCGACGCTGGGCAATCAGCAACACGCGCAGCAGGTGCTGATCGGCGACGGCGGCGTGACCGTGCAAGGCAAGATCGTCAAGGACTTACAGGTCGATACGCTGTTGCCGCCGTCCATCGAACGCTTCCCGTGGGCCGGGCATATGGGCTTGCGCATGTTGCCGCAGGTCGTTGCCGAGGTGGAAAGCAGCGCGAGCTGTCTGGTGTTCACCAACACTCGGGCACAATCGGAAATCTGGTATCAGGCGCTACTGGAAGCCCGCCCCGACTGGGCCGGGTTGATTGCCCTGCATCACGGGTCGCTGGCGCGAGAGGTCCGAGACTGGGTCGAGCGCGCGTTGAAAGAAGGCGCACTCAAGGCTGTGGTGTGCACCTCCAGTCTGGACCTGGGCGTGGACTTTCTACCGGTGGAGCGCGTGTTGCAAATCGGCTCACCCAAAGGTGTCGCGCGCCTGATGCAGCGCGCCGGGCGCTCAGGCCACGCGCCGGGTCGCCCCTCACGCGTGACGCTGGTGCCGACCCACAGCCTGGAGTTGGTCGAAGCCGCTGCCGCTCACGACGCCGTCGAAGCACGGATGATCGAACCCCGCGAATCACCGCTCCAGCCGTTGGACGTGCTGGTCCAACACCTGGTCAGCATCGCTCTGGGCGGTGGTTTCCTGCCTGATGAGCTGCTCGCCGAGGTACGCAGCGCCTGGGCTTACCGGGACCTCAGCGACGAGCAATGGCAATGGGCGCTGGCGTTTGTCCGCAACGGTGGCCACTCGCTGACCGCTTACCCTGATTATCGCCGTGCCGAACCTGACGAGGACGGCGTCTGGCGCGTCCCCGATGCGCGTCTTGCCAGACGTCACCGCATGAGCGTGGGGACCATCGTCAGTGAGGCCACCGTCAACCTGAAATACTGGAAAAAAGGTGGCGGCGGTGGCTCGCTGGGCAGCGTCGAAGAAGGCTTCATCGCCAGACTCAAACCCGGTGACGGCTTTCTGTTCGGCGGACGCTTGCTGGAGCTGGTTCGAGTGGAAAACATGACGGCCTACGTCAAGCGCGCGACCGGCAAAAAAGCCGCCGTGCCACGCTGGAATGGCGGTCGAATGCCGCTATCCAGCGAACTGGCGGATGCCGTGGTGGAGAAGTTCGATGCCGCTGCACGAGGCGAATTCAACAGCCCGGAAATGCGCGCTATCAAACCCCTGCTGGAAGTGCAGCAGCACTGGTCAGGGCTGCCGCGACGCGACACATTACTGGCCGAAACACTCAAATCCCGCGAAGGCTGGCACCTGTTCCTCTACCCGTTCGCCGGCCGACACGTGCACCTGGGACTGGGCAGCCTGCTGGCCTGGCGCCTGAGCCGGCATCGGCCGCTGACCTTTTCCATTGCCGTCAACGACTACGGGCTGGAGTTGCTCAGTGCCAGCGAGATCGACTGGGCGCAAGCGTTGCAGGCTGACCTGTTCAGCGAAACGGATCTGTTAGCCGATATTATCGCCAGCCTGAACGCTGGCGAGCTGGCCCTGCGGCGCTTTCGGGAAATCGCACGTATATCCGGTCTGGTGTTTTCCGGCTACCCTGGCGCGGCCAAGAGCAATCGTCAGCTTCAGGCATCCAGCGGACTGTTCTTCGAGGTCTTCAAGCAGTACGACGCGGACAACATGCTGCTGACCCAGGCCGAACAGGAAGTCCTGCGTCAGGAACTGGACCTGCAGCGTCTGGAACTGACGTTGCGCCAGATCAACAGCCGCACGCTGGACCTGCACGCAATAAAGCGCGCGACCCCGCTGGCCTTTCCATTGCTGGTCGAACGCTTTCGCGAAAGCCTCAGTTCGGAGAAACTTGCCGACCGCATCGCGCGAATGGTCCGCGACCTGGAGAAAGCCGCCGGCCCGGAGACTGAACAATGACCCCGTATATGGCTGTCACGCTGGCAGGAGAAGAGCTGTGGTTGCTGGCCGACAAGGCCATCTACTACCCCGCCGAACGATCCTTGCTGATTGCCGATGCGCACTTTGGCAAGGCGGCCGCCTATCGCAAGCTCGGCCAGCCAGTGCCGCACGGCACTACACAGGAGAATCTGCGCCGCCTGGACAGCCTTTTGAAGGCCTATCCCTGCGATCATCTGATCTTTCTGGGCGATTTCCTGCACGCGCCGGAATCTCACGCGGTCGGCACGCTGGCCGCGCTGGAACACTGGCGGGCAGAACGCTCGACACTGCGCATCACACTGATCCGCGGCAACCATGACAAACGGGCTGGCGATCCACCCGCTTATCTGGGCATCGATGTGGTCCCCGAGCCCTTGGCACTCGGGCCATTTGCACTGCAGCACGAGCCCGATCCGCACCCTGACCTGCACGTACTGGCCGGGCACGTTCATCCGGTGTATCGGCTACACGGGCGCGGCCGGCAAAGCTTGCGGCTGGCGTGTTTTTACCTGGGCCGGCAAGTCAGTCTGCTGCCAGCCTTCGGCGAATTCACCGGTGGTTTTCAGATTCGTCCCGCGCAGGACAGCACGGTCTATGTGACCGGCGGTGATGCGGTGTGGCGAGTGGCATAACGTAGCCGGTCGCCCTATAAAAAACTGCCCACTGCTCGCGAGAGCAGCAGGCAGTCTTGTAATAGTCAGGCCACAGGTGCAGGTGGCGGCTCGTCCGGAACAGTAGGCCCGCCTGGCTCGGTAGGCTGAAACGGAGTGTCGGGGCCTGGATCGCCCGGGATCCCGCCACCGACCATGTTCAGCTCCGGGCTGAGATCGGAATGAGCCATCAATGACCAGGCGAGCAGCCCGATCTCGTTAAGCGGAGATTGAACCTGTTCAGAGATTTTGAAAGTAGTCTTCATAGGGCACTCCAGATCAAAGGCCTTCGCACGTAATGAATGATGCGAAAGCATGCGAGCAGATAGAGTGCGGAATAGAGTATTAATTCAATTCCACTAGTCACCTGAAGCGCAAATCAGGTGCGTGGCAGGGTTACGCCACGCTGGCCCTGGTACTTGCCACCACGATCCTTGTAGGACACTTCACACTCCTCATCGGACTCCAGGAACAGCATCTGCGCCACGCCTTCGTTGGCGTAGATCTTGGCCGGCAGTGTCGTGGTGTTGGAAAACTCCAGCGTTACATGCCCTTCCCACTCTGGCTCGAGCGGCGTGACATTGACGATGATGCCGCAGCGCGCGTAGGTGCTCTTGCCCAGGCAGATCGTCAGAACGTTACGCGGAATACGGAAATATTCCACCGTGCGCGCCAGCGCAAACGAGTTGGGAGGGATGATGCACACGTCGCTCTTGATATCGACGAAGCTTTTTTCATCGAAGTTTTTCGGATCGACCGTGGCCGAATTGATGTTGGTGAACACCTTGAATTCGTCGGCGCAACGCACGTCGTAGCCGTAACTGGACACCCCGAAAGAGATCACCCGATCGGCGCCTTCGCCACGTACCTGGCGCTCTACGAAGGGCTCGATCATCCCGTGTTCCTGCGCCATGCGGCGAATCCACTTGTCCGATTTGATGCTCATGGCGGTGTCCTGAATAGCGAGGTGAAAAAGATATCCGGCATCTTACCGGGCTGAGGCCGACGGTTCAAAGGCAACAGATCGCGAGTTTGCGTGACTGGCCGGGCTGTTTCGCTGTGAATGGAAATAATCATCAACAGACCATTGGCACGTTCGGAAAAAAGGGTTAAGGTGGCGTCACTGTGTTGCTTGTGTCACTGAGAATCTCTACACGATGTTGAATTTCGATCCAACCATCTCCATGAATTTTCCAGCTCTTTGCACTCAGTCTCGGCCAGGGCTCTTCCTACGCCGCAGTTAACTTTGTCCAAGGAGATATACTATGTCCAATCGCCAAACTGGTACCGTTAAGTGGTTCAACGATGAAAAAGGCTTCGGCTTCATCACTCCACAATCCGGTGACGACCTGTTCGTGCACTTCAAAGCTATCCAATCCGACGGCTTCAAAAGCCTGAAAGAAGGCCAACAGGTTTCTTTCATCGCTACCCGCGGTCAGAAAGGCATGCAAGCTGAAGAAGTTCAAGTTATCTAACTTGTA
>Ga0105244_10000148_pt1 | contig 73416 bp, 59 predicted proteins | sample KBSM44metaG_FD_80423 | JGI IMG/M metagenome (GOLD analysis project Ga0105244, IMG submission 80423) | Miscanthus rhizosphere microbial communities from Kellogg Biological Station, Michigan, USA - KBS M4-4 metaG | ecosystem: Host-associated > Plants > Roots > Rhizosphere > Soil | place...
CCTGATCGGTGACGACGAACACGGCTGGGGCGAAGGCGTGGTGTTCAACATCGAAGGCGGTTGCTATGCCAAGTGCATCGACCTGTCCGAGAAGAACGAGCCGGTCATCTGGAAAGCCATCCAGCACGGCGCGGTACTGGAAAACGTCGTACTCGACCCGGTTACCAAAAAAGCCGATTACGCCGACAGCAGCCTGACCCAGAACAGCCGTGCGGCCTACCCGCGCGAACTGATCGAAAAACGCGCACCGAAAAACCTCGGTGGCGAGCCGAACGCCGTTATCTTCCTGACCTGCGACCTGACCGGCGTACTGCCGCCTGTGTCGATCCTCAGCGAAGAACAGGCCGCCTACCACTTCCTGTCGGGTTACACCGCACTGGTCGGCTCGACTGAAATGGGTTCGGGTTCGGGCATCAAGTCCACCTTCTCCACCTGCTTCGGCGCACCGTTCTTCCCGCGTCCGGCTGGCGAATACGCAGAACTGCTGATCAAGCGCATCCGTGGCTTCAAATCCAAGGTCTACCTGGTCAACACCGGCTGGACCGGCGGTGGCTACGGCGTCGGCAAGCGCTTCAACATCCCGACCACCCGTGGCGTGATCGCAGCGATCCAGAGCGGCGCACTGATCGGTGCCGAAACCGAGCACCTCGACACCATCAACCTCGACGTACCGAAGTCGGTACCCGGCGTCGATACCGACCTGCTCAACCCACGTAACACCTGGGCTGACAAAGCCGCCTACGACGAAGCCGCCAAGGCCCTGGCTGGCCTGTTCGTGGAGAACTTCAAGAAGTTCGACGTGAGCGACGCCATCAAGGCTGCGGGTCCGAAGTTGTAATCTGTACCAATTGATAGGGCAGTCCTATAGGCTGCCCTATCAGTTTCGGTACTTCTCAAGATTCAGAATTTCATCGTACGCTTCAGCTATTCCTGCAATCTCGTAAAAGCCACAGTCTTGGAAGTGTCTAGAGAGCGGCCAGTCACCAACTAATCGAATGAAACAAATCGCATTTATAAGACATGAAGGAAGAATCGAGGCTAGCAGCAAAAGGTAGTTATTTTTTTCACCTTGTTTTAGGCTGCTTTTATTTATAAGACTAAACACACCACTTGAAAGCTTTATCAATGAATAAAAATTCTCGTTATTATCAAAAAAGTCGTTTGTCCAAGCAATACTTTTTTTAGCCTCTACTTCATCCAGCAGCTTAATTAACAATTTATCAAGACCGCTACTCCCTATATATTCCACACCATCAAAAACATGTTTTGAGGTGTTCACCGCCTCAATTATCAGCTTGGATATTTCATAAAATGCACCCTCGAACTTCTGGAGCCCTATTAGTTGATTTTGAGAATCTAAAAACTCTCTAGATTTGCTAAGCTCAGTTTTGGACAGCTCATATGTATCTCTTGACAAAGCCAGAGACTCTTGAGTTTTTTGGAGAGACTCCTGTTGCAATACAATAGTTTTATATAGCAGATATATAGTGATGAAACTCAAAATCGGATTTAATGTACCTCCTACGAAATCGCCGAATTGCCCCCATATATCTTGACCACCTGAGAGAGGACCATGAAATTTGAAAAAGTACATACCATAAACCGCAAAAAAAGCGGAAAATATCAAAGTAAATATTAATTTCATTGTAACGTATTGACCTCATGTAGGATTACGCGCTTAAGACGGCCGTCCGCCGCATGCACAGTAATAACGCTGGCCCTGAGCTTCGTAAGAGTGCCACTGGTCATGTCATTCAGGCTTGTAGATAGCAGCTCCATCATATCCTGTGTTATTTTTTGTCTCACAGGATAAAAGGGGAATGACTCCCCATCCAATTCATATATAAAGCGTCCAGTACCAGTTCGACCATTAAACTTACTTACACCTACTACAAGCTCTATAATTGTCTCACCCTTTATTTCGTCATCAACATACGATAAGGACTTATAGTCAAATTCTTCAATTTTTCTTGGCCCAATTGCCAGCTTTACGTTTAGCCCTTGATATTTGATAGGTGAATGCAGGTCTAGCATTATATTCTCTACTCGCTGTATGAGAGTCTCTAGGTCATCCAGATTATTTAGCAATTTTTTTGAACCTCTACGTGTTGCCTCGTAGTCCTTCCCTATTGCTGCTCCAAAAATTATTTTGAGAAATTCAGCATAGCCTTCAAAAGAAATCTTCTTGTATTGCGCTAATACTTCAGCATCTTCAATTATAAGTGCTATTGTTTGGACAAAGGATCCTTTGAAATTCTTGCGCAAAGCCGATCTAAACCCCTTTGCAGCTGTAGTTCGAGAAATTAATTCTTGGTTAAGTGCGGCATTCGTCGTAAGAATGAAAGCTTCCGATATAGCTGCTAGTGATTTAGAACCATGATAGAAATCAAGCTCATTGAAAGTCTTTAAACCAGTATCATATGTAATTTTTAATATCAGCTCTTCGCTCAAAATAGTAATCCTCGATTTTAGTGTGAGTACTCACGGGTTCATAGAGCAATGACCAGCCAGCGTGGCTGGAGAGGTCCTGGACCTCAAAAATGGATCCAATAATATGCGTTTCTGACGGCTAATAGCCACTACTTTTAAGATGTGAAGAATTTTCTACCGCCGGTACCATCCTCGATCCGAAAGAAACGCTTATACGCATATCCGACTTGATGCGTTGCGCTGCAGCCACGGCGCATGAGACCGGTGATCAGCTCAATGGTCAGGACCGAGCCCTCACGCTAACCGTCATCTATTTGCTTGATATGGCGCAGATGTTGATCGATCCATCAATCGCAGGTGTCGGAAGGTGTCCACCGCCAGGGTTAGGGGGGCAAGACTGATCAACTGATTCAAAGGCAACCGTCGTAGGCGTAAGGTCGCCGAAGCCATGTTGTAATTAAACATCTTCGAGTACGTTCCCAAATGCGCCCCCGGAAATGCTCATGAAGACGCCTCGACTTGTCGGGGCGTTTGCTTGTCTGGAATACTGATTTCCATTTGTGACGATGACAAGGAGGTGGCTTGTGACAGCGACCGGAATTCAGGTACGTCGTTTTGTGCCGAACGATGAGCAAGGTGTGTCGGCATTGATCCTGCCCATCCAGCGTGAAGAATTCGGTATCCCCATCACCGCCGAGGATCAGCCTGATCTGAAGGCGATTCCAGAGTTTTACCAGACCGGCACCGGCGATTTCTGGGTCGCGGTGCAAGGTGATCACGTCGTCGGCAGCATCGCGCTCAAGGACATCGGCTCAGGGCAGGCAGCGCTGCGCAAGATGTTCGTCGCCGCGCCGTTTCGCGGCAAAGAGTTCTCGATTGCAGCCAAGCTGCTGGACCGTTTGATCGAAGAGTCGACTCGCAAAGGCGTGACCGAAGTGTTTCTGGGTACAACCGACAAATTTCTCGCCGCACATAGATTTTATGAGAAGCACGGTTTCCAGGAGATCGCAAAAGAGGATCTGCCTGCGAGCTTTCCGCTAATTGCGGTGGACAGCAAGTTCTACGTGCTGGGTCTGAACCCTGAGTAAAGCTGTGGCCGCAGCTCAGCCCAACGGATTAAACCCGCTCGCCGCACTGCAATAGCGTTGGCGAGTGGCGGATTCAGCGAGACGCTTGCACTGCTCCTTGAAATACACCTTGGCACCCTTGCGACACTCCCGGTATTCGATTGAGCCTCTACGCCAGTTGTGGCACACGCTGGTGCCGTCGATTTGAGCATCTGTAACGATCCATTCAGCGTGATAGGTGCGCTTCCTGTCCCACTGCCACACAACGGCCGACTCAACGAATTGCGCCGCTGCGAGCCTTGGCTGCGGCCTTTGCTGTTGTGCCTTGTAGTGGCTCATATAGCTCGCAGACACCATCCCCTGTGCGGTTGAATTTCGAACTGTCTCTTGGCCTTTGCCAAATCGACAGGTAGCGACTGTTTCGTCGATGAGATTATCCGGTCCCATGCACTCAGACAGCGTTTGGGGGCGGCCCGGCGTCTCGTGTAGTGGTAGCGGAGCAACGGCTGAAGCGTCGGCATCGACGAAAGCAGAAGATAGCGCAGGCGCGGCATCGATTGTTTTCGGCAAATGCCGGTAATGAAACAGGCCGTAAGCGCACAGCCCCATCAGTAAAAGCACCATCAATAGATAGTGCTGGAACGTCGGAGCACTCCTTGACTTGCGGCGCTGAGCACGCGCAATTGTGTCTTCCTCGTCGACACTCAAGTTCTCGGAAGCGTTACGGCGATTCTTCATGTCTTGCAATCAAGCCTCCTGAATATCTGACTGGCTTTTCAGCGTGTTAAAAATGTCCATCGCCGAGCTGTCCCCCGATGTAATGTTGGCGGCGTAATGGGCGGGGTATTGGGCTTTTTCTATGGGTGGCAGCTGATCGTAATGGGCGAGAAGCATGACCAGCGTTTGAGTACTTTTGCCGGTTTCGTTGTACTCGTCGGTATACCTTTGGCATATGGCCCTTTTCCATACTTGCTCTTGAGAGTAGTTTTCGGAGTAAGCAGCATTTCTTTCGTTTATTGTGAAGTCGCCACCCTCGTCATAAATAATCAACCTCAGTTGATCCTGAGATAAACCCGCGAATGGGTTTTTTCCTGCCCCGTTGTTGAACGAAGTCGCTTGCACGGCTCTTTCGAGCAATGCAGGGTCGTCCGTATCCGGAATCTCTGCGTCGTGCAGTTTTCTATTGGCGTAATAGCTGTTGCCTGCAACTTTATCACTAATATTTTTTGCCAAGCCCCCCAGGCTTTTGAAGTCAAGACTGCTGTCGCGAGCCTGAGCTCGTGCGGCACTACTACTTAATTGACGGGACAATGTAGAGAAGGTGGCACCGTCAATAGCAGATGCAGAATCAAGTTCTTTCAGGCTGGAGTTTAAATTCGTGGCGGAGGTGCTTTTCTCGACAGTCGTTAGTGCAGTTTTATGGGTGAGGTGTGTGAGGGATGTTGTATCAATCATGCTGCGTCCTCGCGGCAGGGGCCAATCCATGGCTTTATATTCACTCTTTGTATCGGCCCAGCCAGACACCGCTTTAGTTTTCCGCTGAAAAGCGTGCGTATCAAAATGCGACACGCACGCTCCGGGGGCTTATTTCATGGTGAATTCAGCAGCCCACGCGTAGGTAGAGAGATTGGTGGCGCGAGACGTCGCCGCGCAGACAGCGCCGCCTTCAGAATTTGCAGTCCGGTTCCATTTCGGCACCTTGGCCCCGCCTGCACCGGGAAGCTTTATAAAGGTGGTCGAGAATACGCAAACCTTGGACCCCATGACGTAGCGAACACTGGCGTAGCTGGTATCCGGCGAGAGAGTGCTTTGCATCGAGTAAGTATCTGAACCTCCCGGGGGGACTGCAGAGTTAATCGGTGATTTAGCATTCAGCCGGGCAGATATCTCATTACGCGTAACGGGTTTATACTCCGCCACTTCGGAGCCCAGGTTTTTAAATGTAACAGTAACTGCTGGTCCCGCTTGCGCCGTAACGCTGGTGCACAGTGTTGCAAAAGCAAGGGAAGCCAATAAGGTCTTGTTGGTTTTCATAGGGAATAATCCTTGAGTTAAATGAGTAATTTCATATTGATTTTGAATAAGGTAAACGCGAGACGAAACGGGGTAGCGGTCGTTCGTGCCCATACGGATCGTTCAGCTTATAGCGTGTCGCGGAGGGTTAGTAAGTCGTGCGCACAGTGAATGCGTCGGTCAGATAAAGTATCTCCAGTCAACATGATAGATAAAGGTTAAGCGATGCATAAAGCGCATGACTGCCTTGATGGGCCCGTCAGGAGCAAATTTTAACTTGCTGAAATTAGTTATTGTTTTTTAACACAAGCGACACGGAAGGCAAGTAGGAAACTTCTGATTTTTCGTGCATTGGCGAAAGAAATTTTTAATTCTTGTCTTTTAGCGCTGCATTGGATTAACTGCGCTGGCGAGAGCTAAACATGTAAGTATATTGCGCCCTACAAGGCTGAAGGGCGTAATAACTTTCTTCACGTCACCGCATAAAACTTGCGCACATACCCCGTGCTGGTCCATTTGCAGGGCGCGCCCTGGGCGACGAATACGGTATCGCCGGTATTCACACTCAGGCTCGGGCCGTTTTCCAGGCTCAACACTACGCTGCCTTCGATCAGGTTCATCAGCTCATGGATTTTGTGCGGGCGCGAGATGCGCTCGTAGGGGGTGGAGTCCCAGACGCCGATGCGCAAAGTGCTTGCGGTGTCTTCAAACAGGTTGTTGCTGCGGCACTGCGGCAGCGCGCTGATCATGATCGCCGGGTCTGGCGGTGAGGACGGTGTGAGCATGGCGAGGCGGTCCAGGGCGGTGACACCGGGTTTGTCGGGGCCGCTGGCCTGAGTGGATGCGCAGAACGCCCAGAGGCTGTCCGGTTGCGCTTCGATACGTACTTGAGTGCCGCGCCCGATCACGGCACTTTCGCCGGTGCTGATGGTGATGCTGCCGGTGCCAGAGGTCAGCGTGACGCTGCCGCGATGCATCACCAGCATTTCGGTGTAGGGGTAGGCCTCTATCGAGAGCGCCGTACCCAATTCAACGATGCCAGCCGCAATACCCTGTTCATCGACAAATGCCGTGCGGCGGCCACTGTCGAACGGGTCATGCGCATCAATGGGGCCGGTGGTGAATTCGGTGTCTACCGGGCTGAGGTCAGCGCGGGCCAATAGCAGGACTGTGGGGTGGGGCATTGAGTCGGGCTCCTGAAGTTGAAGAGTGGCTGATCGTTCCCACGCTCTGCGTGGTAATGCCTTTCGTGACGCTCTGCTTCACATGCTCAAGACCGGACGCAGAGCGTCCAGAACTGCATGCCAACGCAGAGCATTGGCACGATGATGTTCTTCCGGGCGATCAGCCGATCGCCTGGGTAATCAGCGCAAACTGGCGCACACCCTGACTGGCTTGCGGGACTGCGCCCATGCTCATGCAGGTCACGCTATCGACGCGCTTGAGGCCGGCGTCCTCCAGCCAGTCGGCCAGGCCGCTGTCGGTCGGGATGTCGATACGCACGAAGGCATAAGGCACGCGGGCCAGCAGTTCTCCGATCATGTGTTTGGCCTGGTCGACGCTCTGGGCGACGACAGGGCCGAGGCACAGGCCACGGCCGAACGGGCGCAGCAGAGCAAAGGCCTGTAACTGGCCGTCGTGCTCGATGCCGACGGCGTGCTCAAGGTTGTTCAGCACATCGCCCAGCGTCACCGAGCGGTCCATGCCCGAACCGGCGTTGGCCAGTTCCAGCACGCGAGGGTGGTCAGCCTCGCTCAGCCCCCGGCAACGTTCCTGTGCCTTCAATTCGGTGGTGCCGGTCGGTTGTGCCTGCCCCTGACGCTGCTGGATCTCGCCAAAACTGACAAACCCCATCTTCGCGTAGAGCGGCGCACCCGCCAGTGTGGCGTTGAGGACCGCCGTGCGGGGCGCGACGCAGCCGACGGCCAGCTCCATCAACTTGCGACCAATGCCCTTGCCCTGATAGTCGTCGCTGACGATCACCAGACCAATGGTGGAAAACTCGCCCTGATGGCAGGCAAAGGCACTGCCGATCAACCGCCCGTTGTGTACCGCGACAAAGCCTTGGGCGACACGTTGCAGCATGGCCCAGTCCTCAAGCCGATGCGGCCACTTCAAGGCGATGGATAACTCGTGCGCGTTGCCGACGTCGGCTGCGGTCATGGGGCGAAATTCAAAATCGAGGCGTTGCTGAGCGAGCATGACGTGTCTCCGTCCAGAAGGATGCACAGGCAATAAAAGGATGCGTCAGGCATGTTGTATCCCACCTGCTGCGGACGGTGACAAGAGGGCTGCACGCATTCGGCAGATTCCACGAAGTGCCGTTCGCCAGACCACAGTTACTGCTTAAATCGGCGCGGCCTCCGGCAGCAAATGCTTAGGGTTTTCACCCCGTGTTCAAGCCTTTTATATAGGGCTCGGAGTTTGTCGCCCGCCAAGCGCTGTCGCGGCGCAGTTTCTGCGGCGCAAACCCGCGGGTTTGAGCCCGAGCGCCCTGAAAAGGGTCATAAAAGCGCCGAAAACCGGGCTCTGCCCAAGGCTGGAGCGCCCCGCAAAGTCTGCTGAGCGCGCACCTCAAAACGGTGGTTTCTATCAAGCAGCCATCACTTTTAACGCCATCTGCTGATTTCACGGTGTTGTAATGAGGTTGTGCTGCAGCGTGCATCACCGCCCCTGGACATCAGGCCGGATTGCTCGTCATGCCATGACCTCAACGAACTTTCAGGACCGCACACAATGAGCTTTCTTCGACCAAAATTCATTACGTTCGACTGCTACGGCACCTTGACCAATTTCCACATGGGCACCATGACGCGCGAGCTGTTTGCCGACCGCGTTGCGGCTGAACAGATGGATCAGTTCGTCAAGGATTTTTCGGCGTATCGTCTGGATCAGGTCATGGGTGACTGGATGCCGTACGACGAAATCCTCAAGGTCGCACTGGCTCGCACCTGCAAGCGCTGGAACGTTGAATACCGCGAAGAAGGCCAACTGTATTACGACGCCGTGCCGACCTGGGGCCCGCACGCCGATGTGCCCGCCGGCCTGTCGAAAATCGCCGACAAGATCCCGCTGGTGATTTTCTCCAACGCCAGCGACAGCCAGATCATGTCCAACGTCGAAAAGCTCGGCGCGCCGTTCCACAAGGTGTTCACCGCTGAACAGGCCAAGGCCTACAAACCGCGTCTGGCTGCTTTCGAGTTCATGCTCGACAACCTGGGTTGCGGCCCGGAAGACATCTTGCATGTGTCCTCGAGCTTCCGTTACGACCTGTTCTCGGCGCATGACATGAAGATCAGGAACAAGGCATTCGTGGCGCGTGGTCATGAGCAGCCAGCCAACAGCAGCTTCGAATACCACCAGATTCCCGATATCGGCGGACTGGCCGGGCTGGTCGGCTTGTAAGCCAGGCCCGGCGCCTGACACCGGCATTTTTCAAGGTGCTCTTCGATGAGTGACAAGGGGAACGAGATGCGCAGTGAGTCTTACTGGCTCGATACGGCTCCAGGCTTTACCGGCGCGCAGGACGGCGCAGTGGAGGGGCAGGCTGACGTGGTAGTGGTCGGTGGCGGTTTCACCGGCCTTGCGGCGGCGCGTGCATTGGCCTTGAAAGGTGCCAGCGTGGTGGTTCTGGAAGCAGGCCGGGTGATCGGCGAAGCGTCGGGCCGCAACGGCGGACAGTGCAATACCGGCGTGGCCCAGGACTATGCGTCGCTGAGCGCAACCCTGGGTGCCGATCAGGCACGCGAGTATTACAAGGCTTACGAAAGCGCGGTGCAGAGCGTCGTGACCGTGATCGAGCAGGAAAACATCGCCTGCGACATCAAGCGTAACGGCAAGCTCAAGCTGGCGGCCAAGCCAGGGCATTACGAAGGACTGGCGCGCACCTGCGAGCTGATCCGCCGTGAAGTCGATGCTGACGTCGAACTGCTGTCCGCCCAGGACGTGCGCGCCGAAATCGATTCGAACGAGTTTCACGGCGGCCTGCTGCAGCGCAACGGCATACAGATGCATGTCGGACGTTTCGGTCTGGGTCTCGCCGACGCGGCGGTGCGTCATGGCGCAAGGGTCTATCAGAACGCAACGGTAAAGGACTGGAAGGCCAACCGTGGTGGCTTTGTGGTCAACACCTCGAAGGGCTCGATCCAGGCCGGCCAGCTACTGCTGGCGACCGGTGCCTGCCAGCATGGCGGACTGGGCTGGTATCGGCGGCGCATCGTGCCGGTCGGCAGTTTCGTCATCGTCACTGAAGTGTTGCCGCAAGCGCTGATCGACCAACTGTTCCCCCACCAGCGCGCTTACGTGACCAGTCGTTTGATCGGCAACTATTTCCGCCTCACGCCGGACAACCGCCTGCTGTTCGGCGGGCGGGCGCGCTTCGCCATGTCCAACAGCAGCTCCGACGCCAAGAGCGGCAAGGTGCTGCAGGCGGCCATGGTGCAGATGTTTCCGCAACTGGCACACGTCAAGATCGACTACTGCTGGGGCGGACTGGTGGACATGACCTCGGACCGCCTGCCGCGTGCAGGCGAACACAACGGGGTCTTCTACTCGATGGGTTACAGCGGCCACGGTGTACAGATGTCAGTGCACATGGGGCGGATGATGGCCGAAGTCATGGAAGGCAAGGCACAGGCCAATCCGTGGAAGGACCTGAGCTGGCCAGCCATTCCCGGCCACTTCGGCAAGCCATGGTTTCTGCCGCTGGTAGGCGCGTATTACCGCTACCAGGACAGCCGCCACTGAGTGTTTGTTTAACCGTCGTCGTGTGTGTTTGAAGGACGCTCCGGCCAACCGTGAGCAATTCGGAATTTCCCCTTTTCGACAGGTAGAACTGATATGGCTGATAACAAAACCGACTCCGCGTTGATCACAGGCCAAGACAGCCTGCGGGTTTTCGAAGGTCTCAATCGTGGCCTGTCGCGGCGCGATGCGTTGCGCATGCTGGGTGTTGCAGGTGTGGTTGCGGCGGGCTCCACCAGCCTGTTCGGCGCGGCCGGCAAGGTCTTTGCCGACGACGCGGATGCCCCTGTCAAAGGCAAGCCGGGCGGCCGCATTCGCGTTGCCGGCATGTCCAGTTCTACCGCCGACACGCTGGATCCGGCCAAAGGCGCGCTGTCTACCGACTACGTGCGTCATTTCATGTTCTACAACGGCCTGACCCGTTTCGACAGCCATCTGGTGCCGCACATGGAGCTGGCCGAGAAGATCGAAAGCGACAACGCGACCGTCTGGACCGTGACCCTGCGCCAGGGCGTGACCTTCCACAACGGCAAGGCGCTGACCGCTGGCGACGTGGTGTTCTCCCTGTCGCGCCACAAGGACCCGGCCACTGGCTCGAAAGTCCTGCCACTGATGGCACAGTTTTCCGAAATCAAGGCCACCGGCCCGCTGGAAGTGCAGATCACCCTCAGTTCGCCCAACGCCGAGCTGCCGTCGATCCTCGCCGTTTCACACCTGCTGATCGTGCCCGAAGGCACCACCGACTTCAGCAAAGGCATCGGCACCGGGCCATTCACCGTCAAGGAATTCAACCCTGGCGTGCGCTCGGTCAGTGCACGCAACCCCAACTACTGGAAGCCGGGCCTGCCGTACCTGGACGAGATCGAATTCATCGCCATCAGCGACGAGCCATCGCGGGTCAACGCGCTGCTTTCCGGCGACGTACACATGATCAACGAGGTCAATCCGCGCTCCACCACACGCATTGCCGCCAGCGCCAAACACCGCGTGGTCGATGCACCGTCCGGCAACTACACCAACCTGATCATTCGTCAGGACCAGATGCCCGGCAAGAGCCCGGAATTCACCGAGGCCATGAAGTACCTGCTGGACCGTGAACAGGTCAAATCGGCGGTGTTCCGTGGCTACGCGCGCGTGGGTAATGACCATCCGATCTCGCCAGGCTCGCGCTACTTCAACGCCGACCTGCCACAGCGCGCCTACGACCCGGAAAAAGCCAAATTCCTGCTCAAGAAAGCCGGCATGGAAAAGATCACCATGGCCGTCGCGGCATCGCCTGCCGCCACGGGTTCGGTGGACATCGCCGTGCTGCTGCAACAGTCCGCCAAACAGGCCGGGCTGACCCTCAACGTCAACCGTTTGCCAAGCGACGGCTACTGGTCCAACCACTGGATGAAACACCCGCTGAGCTTCGGCAACATCAACCCGCGCCCCAACGCAGACGTGATTTTCTCGCAGTTCTTCCAGTCCACCGCGCCGTGGAATGAATCCGGCTGGAAAAACGACCAGTTCGACCAGTTGCTGTTGCTGGCCCGTGGCGAAACCGACGACGCCAAGCGCGCCAAAATGTATGGCGACATGCAGGCGCTGGTGAGCCAGAACTGCGGCATCGGCATCCCCGTGTTCATCAGCAATATCGACGGTGTGGACAAGCGTATCCAGGGCTACTCCAGCAACCCGCTGGGCGGCTTCATGGGCTACATGTTCAGCGAGCAGGTATGGCTGGACGCATAAATGCAACGCTGAACCGAGCAGGAGGATGCAGATGAATAGCAACACACTCTGGTTGATCGTGCAGCGCTTCGGCGCGGCGATCGTGACGTTGTTGATCGTTTCCATCGTGGTCTTCGCCATCACGGCGGTGTTGCCCGGAGACGCAGCGCAACAGGCCCTTGGGCAATTCGCGACGCCTGAACAGGTCGCGGCATTGCGTACCCAACTGGGCCTCGATCAGCCAGGTGTGGTGCGTTATCTGCATTGGTTGACCAACCTGCTCGGCGGCAACCTCGGCGAATCGGTCTCCAACGCGATGCCGGTTTCCGAGCTGATTGCCGGACGCTTCCCGAAAACCCTGATGCTGTCGGCCACCACCGCGCTGGTATCGGTGCCGGTCGCGCTGGCACTGGGCATCGGCGCCGCAATGGGCCGTGGCGGTCGCCTCGATGGCGCGCTGAATTTCATCACCCTGTCACTGGTCGCGGTGCCCGAGTTTCTGGTGGCGACGCTGGCGGTGCTGATTTTCGCCGTCAACCTGGGCTGGCTGTCCGCGCTGTCCTACGGCGCCGATGTCAGCTCGCCGTGGCAGTTCATGCGCACGTATGCATTGCCGGTGATGACCCTGTGCTGCGTGATCGTGGCGCAGATGGCGCGCATGACCCGCGCTGCGGTCATCGATCAGCTGGACAGCCCGTATGTGGAAATGGCGCGCCTCAAGGGCGTCAGCCCGGTGCGCATCGTCTTGCGCCATGCCTTGCCGAACGCCATCGGGCCGATCGTCAACGCCGTGGCACTGAGCCTGTCGTACCTGCTCGGCGGGGTGGTTATCGTCGAGACCATCTTCAACTATCCCGGCATCGCCAGCCTGATGGTCGATGCCGTGACCAACCGTGACATGGCCCTGGTGCAGGGCTGCACGATGCTGTTCTGCTCCGCTTACCTTGGGTTGGTGCTGATGGCCGACCTGTGTGCAATTCTTTCCAATCCGAGGCTGAGAACCCAATGACTCAATTCATTGCGAAATCGACGCCTGCGGCGCCGCAACCGGTGCTTCGCAAAAAGGCGTCCCGTCCGACCTCATGGCTTGGCCTGCTGGGCGCTACGGTGTGCCTCATCTGGTTGATGGTCGCCCTGTTCGGTCCTTGGCTCGCGCCGCATCCGGTGGGCGAAGTGGTCTCCGACAACATGTTCGAAAACATGAGCGCAGCCTACCCGTTCGGCACTGATTACCTGGGCCGCGACATGCTCAGCCGCGTGCTGGTCGGTGCGCGTTTCACCGTCGGTCTGGCATTGATTTCTGCCGTGCTGGCCAGCGGCATCGGCACCCTGTGTGCGCTGCTGTCGGTGGTCGCGCCAAAATGGCTGGACGAAATCATCAGCCGCCTGATGGACGCGTTCATCTCGATCCCCAGCAAAATGCTGGCACTGATCATGGTCTCGGCGTTCGGCTCGTCCGAAGTGTTGCTCATCTGCACGGCGGTACTGAGCTACACGCCAGGCGCGTTTCGGATCGCCCGCAGCCTGGCGGTGAACATCGAGGCGCTGGAGTACGTGCAAGTGGCGCGCACACGCGGCGAGGGCCGTATCTACATTGCCTGCCGGGAAATCCTGCCGAACATGCTCAACCCGGTCATGACCGACCTGGGCCTGCGCTTCGGCTTCATCGTCTTGCTGCTCAGCGGCATGAGCTTTCTGGGACTCGGTGTACAACCGCCTGACGCCGACCTTGGCTCGCTGGTACGCGAGAACATCGGCGGCCTCAGCCAGGGCGCTCCGGCCATTGTGATCCCGGCACTGGCCATCGGCACGCTGACCATCGGCGTCAACCTGTTCATCGACCGGCTGGCCTCGCGGCGCGGCCGTCGTTCGGGAGGGCATTGAGATGAGCCAGTTGATTCGTGTGCAAGACCTGCGTGTGGTTGCCGAGGGCGACCATGGCGAGCTGGAGATCGTCAAAGGCGTCAGCTTCTCGCTGGAAAAAGGTGAAGTGCTGGCACTGATCGGCGAGTCGGGCTCCGGCAAGACCACCATCGCGCTGGCCCTGCTCGGTTACGCCCGACGAGGTTGCAAGCTGGCTGGCGGGGTGGTTCAAGTGGGCGAGCACGACATGCTCAGCCTGCCCGAAAGCCAATTGCAGGGCCTGCGTGGCAACCGCGTTTCCTACATTGCACAAAGCGCCGCAGCCGCCTTCAACCCGGCGAAAAAGCTGATCGATCAGGTGATCGAAGGTGCGCTGATTCATGGTCTGGGCAGCCGCGCGGAACTGGAAGCCAAGGCTGTCGAGCTATTCCGCGACCTGGCCCTGCCCAATCCGGAAAGCATCGGCCGGCGTTACCCGCATCAGGTCTCGGGTGGCCAGTTGCAGCGCGTCATGGCGGCCATGGCGCTGATCAGTGATCCGTTGCTGGTGATCCTCGACGAGCCGACCACCGCACTGGACGTCACCACGCAGATCGACGTGCTGCGCGCATTCAAGCGGGTCGTCCGCGACCGGGGTGCCACGGCAGTCTATGTCTCCCACGACCTTGCGGTGGTGGCGCAGATGGCCGATCAGATCGTGGTGCTCAATGGCGGGCGGATCATCGAACAGAGCAGCACCGCCGAGCTGCTCAAAGGCCCGGCGGATGCCTACAGCCGCAGCCTGCTGGCGGCGGCGCGTCCGGATAAAGTACTGAGTCCGGCCAGCGAAGTGGTCAAGGACAGCACGCTGCTGACCATCAAAGGCCTGACGGCGGGGTATGGCAAAAAAGATCTGCAAGGCATGCCGATGATTCGCGTGCTGGAAGACATCGACCTGACCATCCGCCGTGGTCAGGCCATCGGCGTGATCGGTGAGTCGGGCTCGGGCAAATCGACGCTGGCCCGTGTGGTCGCCGGTCTTCTGGACCCGGCGCATGGCAGCCTGACGTTCGACGGTGCCGACTTGTCCGGCACCCTGGCGGGTCGTACCGAAGAACAGTTCCGGCGCATCCAGATGGTGTTTCAGAACGCCGATACCGCGCTCAACCCGATGCACAGCATCAGCGCGATTCTGGCCCGCCCGCTGAAGATGTATTTCGGCCTGAAGGGCAAGGCCCTGCGCGAGCGCATCGACGAGCTGATGGACCTGGTGCGCCTGCCTCGCGAGCTGGCCGAGCGGCGTCCCAACGAACTCTCGGGCGGGCAGAAACAGCGCGTCAACCTGGCCCGCGCCCTGGCGGCCAAGCCGGACCTGATCCTCTGTGATGAAGTGACCTCGGCGCTGGATACCGTGGTCGGTGCATGCATCCTCGAACTGCTCGGCGAACTGCGCCGCAAGCTGGGGGTTTCCTACCTGTTCATCAGCCACGACATCTCCACCGTTCGCGCGCTGTGCGACGACATCGTGGTGATGTACAGCGGCCACAAGGTCGAAGAGGGCAGCCGCGAAGCCTTCAGCCGAGTGCCATTCCATCCTTACACCGATCTGCTGGTGCATTCGGTGCCGGAATTACGTCAGGGCTGGCTGGAAACCTGCGGTGTGACCAGCGGCAAGCTGCCGCCCATCAGCGCACCGGCCAACAATCCGGAGCTGTGCACCTTCCTCAATCGCTGCCCGGCCCGCATCGAAGGCCTGTGCAACAAGACCGCGCCGGGTCGTCGCCTGATCGCAGGTGGCAGCGAGATCCTTTGCCACCGCGATAGCGACGAGCTGCAGGCCGTGCAAGAAAACCTGAACCCTGAAACCGTCGGAGCTTACGCATGAATGGCCGTTTTGTGAGACTGGGCGAACGCGAACGCCCGGTCGTGAGCCTGATGGTCGATGGCGCGCCCATCGAGGCATTGCAAGGCGATACCCTGATGGTGGCGTTGCTGACCCGCAAGGCCACATTACGCCAATCCGAGTTCGACACCGGGCGCCGTGCAGGTTTCTGCCTGATGGGCGCCTGCCAGGACTGCTGGGTCTGGACCCGCAGCGGCGAGCGGCTGCGCGCCTGCTCCAACGAGGTCCGCGACGGACTCGACATCGTCACCACCCAACCGGAGGCGAAATGGCCACTTCTTCACGGTTAGACGTTCGCAACCCTGGCAGCCCGAGAGTCGTCATCATCGGCGCCGGCCCGGCAGGCACCCGTTGCGCCGAAACCTTGCTGGCTGCAGGCATCAAACCGATTTTGATCGACGAAAACCGGCGTGACGGCGGGCAGATCTATCGCCGTCAGCCAGAGGGCTTCAAGCGCGATTATTCAGCGCTGTATGGCACCGAAGCGGCCAAGGCGCGTGACCTGCATGAAAGCTTCGATCGCCTGCGCACGCAGATCGACTACCGCCCCGACACGCTGGCCTGGAACCTGACCCACGGCGAACTGTGCTGCGCTAGTCAGGGCGTGCACACCGTGGTCGAATACGACGCACTGATCCTGTGTGCCGGGGCCACCGACCGCCTGATGCCGATCAAGGGCTGGCAGCTGGCAGGCACCTACAGCCTCGGCGGCTCGCAGATTGCGCTCAAGTCGCAATCGGTCTCGATTGGCAGTCGCGTGGTGTTCATGGGCAGCGGCCCGCTGCTGTACCTGGTCGCCAGCCAGTACGTCAAAGCCGGTGCCGATGTCGCTGCGGTGCTCGACACCTCACCGTTCGGCAAACGCATCAGCGCGATGCCCAAATTGCTGGCGCGTCCCGGTCTGCTGTTCAACGGCATGAAACTGCTGGGCCGACTGTACAGCGCCGGGGTGCCGGTGCATCTGGGCGTGCAGCCCGAGGAAATCATCGGCAGCGAACAGGACGGCGTGGTCGGCGTGCGCGTGAAGCTGGCCAATGGCACCTCGCTGAACGTCGATTGCGATGCTCTGGCGCTGGGTTACCACCTGCGTCCGGAAACCCAGCTGGCTGATCTGGCCGGCTGCCAGTTACGCTTCGACGAAGCGTCCGGGCAATGGGTGCTGGCAGTCGATGAGGAGGGGCGGACCTCGGTCAAAGGGTTTTACGCGGCGGGCGACGGCGCGAAGATTCGTGGCGCCGATGCCGCCGAACAGGCCGGTCGACTGGTGGCGATGGCACTGCTGGAGGACCTCGGGCGACCTGTGGATAACTCGCGTCAGGAAGAAGTACGCAAGAGCCTGGTGGCAATGGATCGCTTTCGGGTCGGGCTGGCCGAGGCGTTCCCGTGGCCTGCGGCCCAGGCCGCTGCCTTGCCCGATGACGCCATTGTCTGCCGCTGCGAGATGATCAGCGCGGGAGAACTGCGCGGCGTCGTACGTGAAAAGGGCGCCTGCGAAGTCAATCGCGCCAAGGCTTTCAGTCGCGTCGGCATGGGCCGCTGCCAGGGCCGCTACTGCTCGCAGGCCGGGGCCGAGGTGATCGCGGCCGAAGCCGGTGTGCCGGTCGAACAGGTCGGTCGCCAGCGCGGTCAGGCGCCGGTCAAACCGTTGTCGATGCTGATCGACGAGGTGGTGTCATGAGGCAGCCGAGAGTCGATGTGCTGATTGTCGGCGGTGGCTTCATGGGCTCGGCGTCAGCCTTCTTTCTGCGCCAGCGCGGCAAGTCGGTGACGCTGCTGGAGCGCGACGTGATCGGCCAGTACGCCAGCGGCGTGAACTTCGGCAACGTGCGCCGTCAGGGGCGGCATCTTGGCCAGCTGGAACTCGCCAACCGTTCCAGAGCGTTATGGCAGCGGCTGCCGGAGCTGATCGGTGAAGACCTGGAATTCCTGCCCAGCGGCCACATGCGCGTCTGCTATCGCGAGGACGAAATCGCCGAACTGGAAGCCTACGCAGCGGCCCCGGAAGCCCGTGAGCTGGACCTGAAAATCTATAGCGGGAAAGCACTGCACGAGCGCTTTCCGTTTCTCGGGCCGGACGTGAAGGGCGGCTCCTACGCGCCACACGATGGCCACGCCAACCCGCGTCTGGCAGCACCGGCTTTCGCCCGCGCGGCGATTCGGGCCGGGGCGCGGATCGAAGAGCGTACCGAAGTGGCCCATGTGGAAAAGGTCGGTCACGAATTCGAAGTCACCACCACTGACGGGCGCATATTCACCGCCGATCAGTTGCTGATCACCGCTGGCGCCTGGGGACAGAAACTCTCCACGCAGTTTGGTGAATCCGTGCCGCTGGACACCCACGGTCCGCAGATGGCCGTGACCGAGCCGGTGCCGTATGCACTGCCGACAGTGATCGGCGTGTTCACCAAAATCCCTCACGAGGTGATCTACTTCCGGCAGATCGCACGCGGCAACATCGTCATCGGTGGTGGTTTTCGCAGCAAGCCGGACATGATCAACCGCCGCGCCTACGTCGAGCCGCGCAGCATCATCAATCAGGTGCAGCAAATGCGTCGCCTGTTGCCCGGCGTCGGCAACCTGAACATCATCCGCGTGTGGAGCGGCATCGAAGGCTACACGCCGGATTCGCTGCCGGTGATGGGTCGCAGCGGCAAGGTCGACGGCCTGTTCTATGCGTTCGGCTTCTGCGGCCACGGCTTCCAGCTCGGTCCGGGCGTGGGCGACGTGATGGCTGAGCTGATCAGCACCGGCGCGACCAGCACCTCGATCAGCCCGTTCGACATTCGCCGGTTTGATGTAAGCCTTGTGGACAACCTCACTGAACAGACGAGTAAAGCCTCATGAGCCCACGCGCACTGGAAATCCTCAAGCGCCTGATCGCCTTCGACACCGTGTCGTCGGAGCCGAACATGGCGCTGATCGAATACGTCCGTGAACTGTTGGCCAGCAAAGGCATCGAGTCGCTGATCGTCAAGGACGAGACCGGCAAGAAGGCCAACCTGTTCGCCAGCACCGGCCCGCGTGATGTACCCGGCGTGCTGTTGTCCGGCCACACCGACGTGGTTCCTGCGGCCGGTCAGGCGTGGACGATGCCGCCGTTTCAGGCCACCCTGCGTGACGGGCGCATCTACGGCCGTGGCACCTGCGACATGAAGGGCTTTATCGCCCTGGCTATCGACGCGATGCTCAATGCCGCGGACATGCCCCTGATGCGACCGCTGCAATTGGCGTTGTCCCACGACGAAGAGATCGGCTGTGTCGGTGTGCGGCGTCTGCTCGACGTCCTGCATCTGGCACCGGTACGCCCGTTCCTGTGCGTGGTTGGCGAGCCGACCCTGATGCAGTTCGCTGTCGGTCACAAGGGCAAGGCGTCCTATCGCACCTTCTGTCGAGGCCAGGAAGCGCATTCCTCGCTGGCCCCAAGAGCGGTCAACGCGATTCATCTGGCCAGCGATTTCATCGCCGAGCTGCGCAAGAGCCAGAAGCAGATCGAGCAGCAGGGCGCGCGTGACGAGGGCTACGACATTCCCTACAGCACCGTGCACATCGGCCGTATCGATGGCGGCAAGGCGCTGAACATCGTGCCCAATCTGTGCACCATGGAATTCGAGCTCCGCAACCTGCCGGGCGACGACCCCGATCTATTGCTGGAGCAGCTGCGCGAGCGTGCCGAAGTGCTGGTACGTGAAGCGCGACAGCTGTCGGGAGTGGCGGACATCGAGATCGAGGTCATGAACGAATACCCGGCGCTGGAGACTCATCCGAGCGTTGAGGCGGTGCGCATGCTGCATGCGTTTGCCGAACCGGGCACACAGCACATCAAGGTCTCTTATGGCACCGAGGGCGGCCTGTTCGCCGGGCGCCTGAATGTGCCGGTGGTGGTCTGCGGGCCAGGCTCCATCGAGCAGGCACACAAGCCGGACGAGTTTATCGACGAGAGCCAGATGGACGCGGGCGAGCGGTTTCTGCAGAGCCTGCTGGGGTCTTTGAAGCAGTAGAGGCTGCCGTCCGCAGGCAAATTTCAGCATCGGACGCTGCCGTTATCCTGCTTTCAGCATCCTGGACTGTGGCGTCTGCCTAGACTGGCAGTCATCCCGGAACAGGACTCGATCATGCTCAAGAATCAGTTGAAAGACCCCAGCCTGCTGGTAGACCGCGCCTACGTCGATGGGCAATGGATCAGCGCTGACAATGGTGCAACCCTGACCATCAACAACCCGGCCACCGGCGAGACGCTGGCGCAGGTACCGGCCCTGCAGGGCGTCGAAACCCGACGTGCAATCGAAGCGGCCGATCGCGCCTGGCCTGCCTGGCGCGCACGTCCCGCGGCCGAACGCGCGGCGCTGCTGGAGCGCTGGCATCAGGCAATGCTCGACAACGTCGAAGACCTGGCGCTGATCATGACCCTTGAGCAGGGCAAGCCGCTGAACGAGTCGCGCGGCGAGATCCGCTATGGCGCGAGCTTCGTCAAATGGTTCGCCGAGGAGGCGCGCCGCTCGTACGGTGAAACCATTCCCGCGCCCAGCGCAGACCGTCGTTTGATGACCCTCAAGCAGCCGGTGGGTGTGTGCGCCGCGATCACGCCGTGGAATTTCCCCAACGCCATGATCACCCGCAAGTGTGCGCCAGCCTTGGCCGCAGGGTGCCCGATCATCGTCAAGCCATCTGACCTCACGCCCTTGTCAGCCCTGGCGCTGGCGGTGCTGGCCGAACGCGTGGGCATTCCTGCCGGGGTGTTCAATGTCATCACTGGCATGCCCACCGGGATTGGCGAAGAACTGACCGGCAACCCGGTGGTGCGCAAGATTTCCTTCACCGGCTCGACGCCGGTCGGCCGTCTGCTGATGCGCCAGAGCGCCGAACATATCAAGCGTCTGAGCCTTGAACTGGGCGGCAACGCGCCCTTCATCGTGTTTGACGACGCGGACCTGGAACAGTCGGTGACGGGCATCATGCTCAGCAAATTCCGCAACGCCGGGCAGACCTGCGTGTGCGCCAACCGGATTCTGGTGCAAAACGGCATCTACGACCGTTTCGCTGCACGGCTGGTGGAAGAGGTCGCCAAACTCAAGGTCGGCAACGGCCTGGAAGAGGGCGTGACCATTGGCCCGCTGATCAACCCGGCAGCGGTCAGCAAAGTCGCCCGGCATATCGACGATGCGCTGAGCCAGGGGGCGAAACTGCTGCACGGCGGCTCTCCCGACGGCACCAGCCAGTTCGTCCAGCCCACGGTACTGGGCGATACCCACGCGGGCATGCTGCTGGCCAACGAAGAAACCTTCGGCCCGGTCGCGCCGCTGATGCGCTTCACAGATGAAGCCGAAGCGCTGGCACTGGCCAACGCCACGCCTTATGGCCTGGGTGCGTATTACTTCACCCAGGACCTGCGTCGCTCATGGCGTTTCGGCGAGGCGCTGGAGTTCGGCATGGTCGGCCTCAACACCGGCATCATCTCCATGGAAGTCGCCCCGTTCGGCGGCATCAAACAATCCGGCCTGGGCCGCGAAGGCTCCAGCTACGGACTGGATGAATACCTGGAAGTGAAGGCGTTTCATGTGGGCGGGTTGTAGCGTTCAGAACGGCGTACCAACGCGGAGCGTCGGCACGATAATCCAACGCATCAGTAACCCTGGCCGCGATCCACCTGCCCCTGCATCGCTTCACCACGCTCAAAACGGCGAATGTTATCGAGCAGGCCAGGAAAGGCGCTTTCCGGCTGGGTCATGGCCGCCACATGCGGGGTCAGCAGGATCTTGGGGTGGGTCCAGAACGGATGGTCGGCTGCTGCCGGTTCCCGCTGCAGCACATCCAGTACCGCAGCGCTGAGTTGGCCGCTGTCCAGCGCTTCCAGCAAGTCCGCTTCCACCAGATGCCCGCCACGACCCATATTGATCAGCGCGGCACCCTTGGGCAATTGTTCGAAAAGCTGACGATTAAGGATGCCTTCGGTCTGCCCGGTCAGCGGCAGTACACACAGCAAAATGTCGCACTGCCCCAGAAAGGCTTGCAGTTGCCCTTCCCCGGCATAGCACTCGACAGCGTCGATTCGATGCTCGCTGCGCGCCCAGCCCGACAGTTGGAAACCGAACGGTTTGAGGCTCGACAGAATATGCTGCGCCTGCAACCCAAGCCCCATCACGCCCACTCGACGTTGCCTTGCCGGTATCAGCGGGTGGGCTTTCCAGACGCCTTCAACCTGCTGCTGCCGATAACGCAGCATTTCCCGGTGCAGGCTCAGCACGGCAAAGGTTGCGTACTCACACATCCCGTGACTGATGCCGGGGTCCAGCAGACGCACCACCGGCAGCGATTTCGGAATACGGCTCAGGTCCAGCTGGTCCACGCCTGCCGAGAGGGCGAACAGCACTTTCAGGTTGGGCAGCAGCTCCTGCAGATCATCGGGCGCCAGCCAGGCACCCAGATAGTGGATGTCGGCCGGGTCGCCGATGTCCGGCCATACCCTCCATTCAATGTCCGGCGCGTGCTCGGCAAACAGGACGCGCCATCGTTCGGCACGTGCGGGATCGGCTTTGTAGAGCAGGGCGGGCATGGGCATTTCCTGAGCATGAAAGGGGAGCCCCATCATGCCGCAAATGCAAAGCAGGATCTGTCGAAACGCCTGCTTCCTGGCCTCTCCAATGTCCGAAAAGCGCCGCTGCCCGGCAGATTGCATGGCGATTTGCGGGCATGAAGGAATCTGCCGTTTGCAAGGCGAAAAACAGTCGATATGGACATCTGAGGGGGCAAGTTCGGCGTAGATCATTTCGCTGAACGCTTAACCTGAACAGCATCGCAGCCACCCCGCCGGCTGCCTGGCCCACGACAGGTATAACCATGAACAGCAAAGTCGACGAAACCCCTCATCTGCTCCGCCAGCGCGATCAGTTCGTGCCGCGCGGGATTGTCACGGCCCACCCGCTGGTCATCGACCGGGCACAGGGTTCTGAATTGTGGGACGTCGATGGCAAGCGCTATCTGGATTTCGTCGGCGGTATCGGCGTGTTGAACATCGGCCACAACCACCCGAACGTGGTCGCGGCGATTCAGGCGCAACTGACCAAAGTCACCCACGCCTGCTTTCAGGTGGCGTCCTATCAGCCCTATCTGGACCTGGCCAAACGCCTGAGCCATCTCATCGCGGGTCAGAGCGGCATCGATCACAAGGCCGTGCTTTTCACCTCCGGTGCCGAAGCGGTCGAAAACGCGGTGAAAATCGCCCGCGCCCACACCAATCGCCCGGCAATCATCTCGTTCCGCGGCGGTTTTCATGGCCGTACGCTGCTTGGCACCACGCTGACCGGCATGAGCCAGCCGTACAAACAGAATTTCGGCCCGATGGCTCCCGAAGTGTTCCACACGCCGTACCCGAACGAGTATCGCGGCGTGACCAGCGAAGTCGCGCTGGCGGCGTTGCACGAGCTGTTGGCCACTCAGGTTGCACCGGAGCGTGTGGCGGCGATTCTGATCGAGCCAATGCAGGGCGATGGCGGCTTCCTGACTGCGCCAGTGGAGTTCATGAAGGCCTTGCGTGCGCTGACCGAGCAACACGGCATCGTGCTGATTGTCGATGAAATCCAGTCCGGTTTCGGGCGTACCGGCAAATGGTTCGGTTTCGAGCATTCGGGTATCCAGCCTGATCTGGTGACCGTGGCCAAGAGCCTGGCGGGCGGCATGCCGCTGTCGGGCGTGGTCGGGCGTGCCGAGATCATGGACGCACCGCTTCCGGGCGGCCTGGGCGGCACCTACGGCGGTAATGCGCTGTCGTGCGCCGCTGCGCTGGCAGTGATCGACACGTACGAGCAGGAAAACCTGCTGGCACGCGGCGAGCAGTTGGGCGAACGTCTGCGTGCGGGTCTGCTCGCGCTCAAAGAACGTTACGCGTGTATTGGCGACGTGCGCGGCACGGGTTTCATGCTCGCCATGGAGCTGGTCAAGAATGACGCGGCACGCAGTCCGGACGCCGATCTTAACCAGAAGGTCATCGATCAGGCGCGCATCGGCGGCCTGCTGGTGATCAAGTGCGGCGTGTACCGCAACGTCCTGCGTTTCCTGGCCCCACTGGTGACCACCGAGCAGCAGATCGATGAAGCACTGGGTATTCTCGACGCTGCCTTGGCACGAGTATTGAAGTCCAGCTGAGCGCAAGCGTGGTCGCGGCCGTCGCGAGACGCTGCGAGACGCTGCGACCACCCGCGCTGGGGATCATTGTTGAATGGAGACGTTGCCTGCCATGGGGCTTATTGATTACCGCGCACTGCTGATCGATTGTGATGAAGTGCTGGTGGACCGTGATTCAGGTGTCTGGGCGGCGTTGCAGCCGTTGCTGGAAAACGGCCTGAATACGCCGGAGAAAGATCAGGTGCTGACCGAGTTCAATGACGTGGTCCGCACCTTGTACCCGCGCTTCGACGAACTGGGTTTCAGCGGGCTGCTGTGCTTTGCGCATCGACAGCTGGCCGAACGCCTGGGGATCAAGGCGAGTTGGGAAGAGGGCATGACCTTCGCCCGCTCGGTGCCGAACTGGACGCTGTTCGAGGATGCGCCCGGCGCGATGCTCTACCTGCGCAAGTTCTATCGATTGCTGGTGTACGCCGACCGCGACCTGCAGGATCGCGGTGTGCTGTGCGAACGACTGGGGCTCGAGCCCGACAGCCTGCTGTCACTGACCACCCACCCGCTGGACGACACGGCGTGGCTTGCCGACATGGATCTGGAGCCGCGTGACACCCTGATAGTGTCACGCCCTCCGGCCTCGGCGCTGAGCACTGGCGGGCTGTGCCTGATCCGCCGCAGCCGTGAGCAACACCGTCAGCCATGCACCGCCGACCTGTGCATCAACAGCATGGCCGATCTGGTCGCTCAGCATCAGCTGTCTTTACGGCGCTGATTTTGCTAGAAGGTAGGCACCGTGAATGGCAATACAAGAGGTAGGTAATGGAAGGCTTGGTCAAACTGGATCGGATTGATATCAATATTTTGGTAGAACTCCAGAAAGACGGGCGCATGACCAACGTCAGCCTGGCCGATGCCGTCGGACTTTCCGCGAGCCCTTGCCTGCAACGCGTCAAACGTCTGGAGTCGGCAGGTTACATTTCCAGCTACAAGGCGCACCTCAATCTGGCCAAGATCACCGAATCGGTCACCGTGTTCACGGAAATCTCCCTCAGCGATCACAAGCGCGAAGACTTCGCCAAATTCGAAGCCAACATCCGTCACGTCGACGAAGTGCTGGAATGCCACCTGATCAGCGGCGGCTACGATTACCTGGTGCGTTTCATGACCCGCAGCATTCAGCATTACCAGGAAGTGATCGAAGAGCTGCTGGACAAGAACATCGGCATCTCCAAGTACTTCAGCTACATCGTCATCAAATCCCCGGTCATGAAAGACGGCGTACCGCTGCGCAAACTGTTGCGCCACTGAAGCTCCAGCCAAGAGGACGCGGAGCGTCCGGAACGGCGATCTGCATTGCTTCGAAGGCGGTGGTTAAAGCGACCTGATACCAAGGCTGACTGGCCTCTTCGCGAGCAAGCTCGCTCCCACAGGATGTGTGTATCGCGCTGAGCGACGATAGCGTTCGCCCGAACACCTCGCGCGCCACCCGCTCCGCGATCTCCCTGACACCTATCGTTCCTCACGCTCCAGCGTGGGAATGCCTTGCGTGACGCTCCGCGTCACAGACCTGCGCAGCACCGCATACGCAGCCGTGAATACCGGGCAAAGAATATGTACTTCTGAAATTCTGGCATAGGGCTACTATCCGGACGGCACTTTGGCCGGGCTTTTGCTCGTGCAGATTTGAAAACCGGCAGGAGCCCCTGTCGCCATGGATTTCAAAAGGATGTGTTCGATGCCCGTAGCCCCTCGTTTCCTTGACCATTACCGCAAGGCCGACCGGATCATGCTGGGTCTGATCTGGCTGTTGTTCATCTACGCGCTCGGGTTGGCGTTCTGGTTCGACACCTTCACCCAGGCAGTCGTCGTCGGTGGCGGCACCGCGGTGGTGCTGACCGGGCTGTATCGGGCCATCGGCGGCACCCGATTGATGCGTTGCTGCTTCGGTGTGGGCCTGATGGTCATGACCGCGCTGCACATCAATCAGACCCACGGGCAGGTCGAGATACATTTCGGCATCTTCGTCCTGCTGGCAGTGCTGACCTTCTACCGCGACTGGCTGCCGATTCTGGTCGCTGCCGTCACCATCGCTCTCCACCACATCGTTTTCCATGCCTTGCAGCATTCCGGCTTCCCGGTGTACGTCATGCACCACGGCTTCGGCTGGAGCATGGTGCTTGTGCATGCGGTGTATGTAGTCGTTGAAAGCGCGATTCTGGTTTACCTGGCCGTGCAGAATCAGGCCGAGGCGGTCGAGAATCAGGACATGCTGGACCGGATGCTGGCCACCACCAACCAGTTCTCTACCGATAGCCAGTCCAGCGAGCGCTCGGGCAAACATGTCTCGCTGGCGCAACGTTTCGAGCAGTTTCTGGCGCAGATCACCAGCCTGGTCGACGGTGTGGTACGTGACACTCGCGGGCTGGGCGAACTGGGTCATGACCTCGCCAAGGCCAGTGGTACGCTGGAAACCGGTGCGCAGCATCAGCTCAGTGAAATCGCCCGCATGACCAGCGCCATGCAGCGTATGGGCGAAGCCATGAACGATATCTCCAGCCACGTCGCGCAAGCTGTGCAGCGGGCCGGTGACGCCAGCGATCAGGTCGCCCACGGGCGCGACAGTGTCGACCGTGCGCAGAGCGAAATCACCCAGCTTGCCGCACGCATCACGACCACCGATGAAACCGTACAGGCCCTGGCCAACCAGTCAGAACAGATCGGCAAAGTGCTGGACGTGATCGGCAGCATTGCCGAGCAGACCAACCTGCTGGCCCTCAATGCTGCAATCGAAGCCGCCCGCGCCGGTGAGCAGGGCCGAGGCTTTGCGGTGGTGGCGGACGAGGTGCGCAACCTCGCGCAGCGCACAGCGTCGTCGACCAAGGAAATCCAGACCATCATCGAAGACCTGCAAAAAGGCAGTCGTCAGGCCGCTACGGCCATGAACGACAGCCTGCAGGGCGTCGGGCGTTGTGTCGAGGACAGCCAGCGCGCTTCGGAATCCTTGCGCGCCGTCGGCGAAGGCATCGGCCATATCACCCAGCTCAACGGCCTGATTGCCACGACGACCGAACAACAGTCCACCGTCAGCCGGGAAATTGCCGATCAGCTGCGCTCGGTACAGACCATCGCCGAGCACACCGCTGCCAATATCGGTGTGTTGGCGACCAGCAGCCAGAGCCTGTCGCCGCTGGCCATTCGCCTGGAAGCGCTGGGCCAGAGCTTTCACGCGTAGCTTTCGGGCTCAGGCAAACACCAGCCCCGACGAGCGCAGCAGTTCCTGAGTGTAGGCCTGCTGCGGTGCGGCGAAGATCTCGCGGGACGGGCCCTGCTCGACCACCTTGCCGTCCTTGATCACGATCAGATCATGGGCCAGGGCGTGAACCACCGCCAGGTCATGGCTGATGAACAGGTACGTCAGACCGCGACGGATTTGCAGGTCACGCAGCAGGGCGACGATTTGCTTTTGCACGGTCCGGTCGAGCGCCGAGGTCGGCTCGTCGAGCAGGATCAGATCCGGTTCAAGCACCAACGCCCGTGCGATGGAAATACGCTGACGCTGACCGCCGGAAAACTCGTGCGGGTAACGATGCCGGGTGGCCGGGTCCAGACCGACTTCCTGCAACACGCGGATCACCGTCTGTTCCCGCTCTTTCGGCGTACCGATGTTGTGCGTCACCAGGCCCTCGGCAATGATCTGTTCCACGGTCATGCGCGGGCTGAGGCTGCCGAGCGGGTCCTGAAACACCACCTGCAACTGGCGGCGCAACGGGCGCATCAGGTGCTGACTGTGCAGGCTCAGTTCCTTGGTGCCGAAGCGTATGCTGCCCTCTGAATCGACCAGGCGCAAAATCGCCTGACCCAAAGTCGATTTACCCGAACCCGACTCGCCGACAATGCCCAGCGTCTTGCCCTTGAGCAGCTCGAAACTCACCCCGTCCACCGCCTTCACATACTGCGGCTCACGTTTGAACCAGGCCTTGCCCAGCGGGAACCAGACCTTCAGGTCCTGCACCGACAGCAGCGTGTTGCTGTGCGTGGACGGCACCGGTTCGCCATCCGGCTCGGCATTGATCAGCAGGCGGCTGTAAGGGTGCTGCGGACTGTCGAACAGGGTCTGGCAATCGGCCTGCTCGACAATCTCGCCCTCACGCATCACGCAGACCCGCTGGGCGATGCGCCGCACCAGATTGAGGTCGTGGCTGATCAGCAGCAGCGACATGTTCAGCCGCTGTTGCAGGGACTTGAGCAATTCCAGGATCTTCACCTGCACGGTCACGTCCAGCGCGGTGGTCGGCTCGTCGGCGATCAGCAGATCCGGCTCGTTGGCCAGCGCCATGGCAATCATGATGCGCTGCCGCTGCCCACCCGACAGTTGATGCGGATACGCCTTTAGACGTGACAGCGGGTCACGAATGCCGACCAGTTCCAGCAGCTCCAGGGTGCGGCTCAGGGCGGCCTTGCCCTTGAGGCCCTTGTGGGTCACGAGGATTTCGCCGATCTGTTTTTCGACCGTGTGCAGCGGGTTCAGCGAACTCATGGGCTCCTGAAAAATCATCGCCACGCGATTGCCGCGCAGGCTGCGCAACTGCTTGTCGCTGGCGCTGACCAGATCCAGCCCGTCGTAACGAATCGAGCCCTGGGTGCTGACGGTTTTCGCCGGCAACAGACGCAGAATCGAATGCGCCGTGACCGACTTGCCCGAGCCGGATTCGCCCACCAGCGCCAGGCACTCGCCACGACGGATGTCGAGGCTGACGCCATGCACCACTTCGCGGCCGTTGAAAGCGACCCGCAGGTCGCGAATTTCAATCAGGTTGTCTTGCATGTCAGCTCCGAGGATCGAACGCGTCGCGGCAGGCTTCGCCGATGAACACCAGCAGAGAAAGAATCAGGGCCAGCACCACGAACGCGGTCAGCCCCAACCAGGGCGCTTGCAGATTGCGCTTGGCCTCGCCGATCAGCTCGCCCAGCGACGCACTGCCCGCCGGCATGCCGAAGCCGAGAAAATCCAGCGCAGTGAGGGTGGCGATGGCGCCGGTGATGATGAACGGCAGGTAGGTCAGGGTGCTGGTCATCGCGTTGGGCAGGATGTGCCGCCACATCAGCGCAGCGTCGGTCAGGCCCAGTGCGCGGGCGGCTTTGACGTATTCCAGATTGCGCCCGCGCAGGAACTCGGCACGCACCACGTCAACCAGCGACAGCCAGGAGAACAGCGCCATGATCCCCAGCAGCCACCAGAAACTGGGGGACACGAAGCCGGACAGAATGATCAGCAGGTACAGCACCGGCAGCCCCGACCAGATCTCCTGAATGCGCTGGCCGATCAGGTCGGTCATGCCGCCGTAGTACCCCTGAATCGCCCCGGCACAGACGCCGATCACCGTGCTGATCGCGGTCAGCAGCAGCGCGAACAGAATGGAAATCCGCGCGCCGAACAACACCCGCGCCAGCACATCACGGGCCTGTTCATCCGTGCCCAGCCAGTTGATGTGGTCCGGCGGGCTGGGCGATGGCGCGTCCAGGTCGTAGTTGATGGTGTCGTAGCTGAACGGGATCGGCGCGAACAGCATCCAGCCGTTTTTTGCCGCGATCAGCTTGCGCACATAATCGCTGGCATAGTCCGGCTCGAAAGGCAGCTCGCCGCCGAAATCGGTTTCCATGTAGGTGTGCAACACCGGGTAATACATCTGCCCGTCGTAGCTGACCAGCAGCGGCTTGTCGTTGGCGATCAGTTCGCCGCACAGGCACACCAGCATCAGGCCGATGAAGATCCACAGCGACCACCAACCGCGACGGTTGGCCTTGAACAGGTCGAAGCGACGCCGGGTCTGGGGAGAGAACTCGAACATCAGGCGCTCCTCGCGGAAAAGTCGATGCGTGGGTCGACCAGCGTGTAACACAGGTCACCGATCAGTTTGATCAGCAGGCCGAACAGCGTGAACAGAAACAGCGTGCCGAATACGATGGGGTAGTCGCGCGAGACGGCTGCTTCGTAACTCATGCGCCCCAAACCATCGAGGCCGAAGATGGTTTCGATCAGCAGCGAGCCGGCGAAGAACACCTCGATCAAGGCCTGCGGAATACCGGCGATCACCAGCAACATGGCGTTGCGAAACACGTGGCCGTACAGCACGCGATGCTCGGTCAGGCCCTTGGCGCGCGCCGTGACCACGTACTGGCGGCTGATCTCGTTGAGAAAGCTGTTCTTGGTGAGGATGGTCAGCGTGGCGAAGCCGCCGATTACCAGCGAGCTGACTGGCAACACCAGGTGCCACAGATAGTCCTTTACCTTGCCCCAGGTGCTCAGGCTGTCGAAGTTGTCCGAGAACAGCCCTTGCGCCGGAAACCAGCTCAGGTAACTGCCCCCGGCAAACACCACGATCAGCAGAATGGCGAACAGAAACGCGGGCGTGGCGTAACCGATGATCACCAGCGTGCTGCTCCAGACATCGAACGCGCTGCCGTGCCGCACCGCCTTGCGAATGCCCAGCGGGATGGAAATCAGGTAGGTGATCAGCGTCGCCCAAAGCCCGAGGGACAGCGACACCGGGAGCTTTTGTGCAATCAGTTCGGTGACCGGCGCGCCACGGAAGAAGCTGGTGCCGAAGTCCAGCTGTGCGTAATTCTTGAGCATCAGCCACAGTCGTTCGTGCATCGGTTTGTCGAAACCGTAATGTTCCTTGATCTGCTCGATCAGCGCCGGGTCCAGCCCGCGCGTACTGCGGCTGGCGGTGCCGCTTGCGGCTACTTCGCCCCCGCCGCCCCCCACACCGTTGGGGCTGAAGCCCTGAATGCGCGCGATGGCCTGCTCGACCGGTCCGCCGGGGGCGGCCTGCACGATCAGGAAGTTGACGATCAAAATGGCCAGCAGCGTGGGAATGATCAGCAGCAGGCGTCGAATCACATAAGCCAGCATCTCAATACTCCTTGGCAGCGGCGGGCTTGCCGGTCAGTGCGGCGGCCTGAGCGTTGGTCAGCGGGGTCGGGCTGATCTGCCACCAGGTTTCCAGACCAACGTCATAGGTCGGTGCCACATCCGGCATGCCGAAACGGTTGGCGAACACCAGTGGCGTGCCCTTGGAGTAGTAGTTGGGAATCATGTAGTAACCCCATTGCAGGACCCGGTCCAGGGACCGTGCGTAGAGCACCATGTCATTGCGCGTATTGGCGCTGACCAGCCCGTCGATCAGCGTGTCCACCGCAGGATTGCGCAGCACCATGGCGTTGGAGCTGCCCACTTCGGTGGCGCTTTGCGAGCCGTACAGGTTGTACAGCTCACGGCCAGGGGAAATGATCGGATTACCGTTTTTCGGCAGGTTGACCACGATCATGTCGTAGTCCCGCGCATTGAGCCGGTTGATGTACTGCGCCGAATCGATGCGCAGGAAATCCAGGGTGATGCCGATCTGCGCCAGCGTGCGCTTGAACGGCAGAATCAGCCGGTCGAAACCGCCTTGACCGTCGATGAAGCTGAACACCATCGGCTCGCCCGCCGCGTTGACCAGCTTGTTGTCCTTCGGATGCCAACCGGCTTCGGCCAGCAGCTTGAGGGCCTGCAACTGCTTGTCACGGATGTAGCCGCTGCCGTCGGTTTTCGGTGGCTGATAGACCTTGCTGAACACCTCTTCCGGCACCTGGCCGCGCAAGGGCTCGAGAATTTTCAGCTCGGCCGGGGTCGGCAGCTCGGTGGCGGCCATGTCGCTTTTCGGGAAATAGCTTTGTTCGCGCACGTAGAAATTGCGCATGACCCGACGATTGATCCAGTCGAAATCCCACAGCAACGACAGCGCCTCGCGCACGCGGCGGTCCTTGAACATGGGTTTGTCCAGATTGAACACAAAGCCCTGCGCGGCGACCGGACGTTGCGGTGCGAGGATGCGCTTTTGCAGGCGCCCGTCGTCAATCGCCGGGCCGCTGTAGCCGACCACGAAGCCTGAAGAGGAGAACTCGCGGTTGTAGTCGAACATCCCGGCTTGCAGCAGTTGGCGGGCGATTTCGATGTCGCCGTAGTAGTTCACGGTGAGCGTGTCGAAGTTGTACAGGCCACGGCTGACCGGCAGGTCCTTGCCCCACCAGTCCTTGACCCGTTCAAAGACCACGCTGCGTCCGGCATCGACCTTGGCGACCCGGTAGGGCCCGTTGCCCAGCGGCGGCTCGAAACCGCCGCCGTTGGCGAAGTCGCGGGTCTTCCACCAGTGCTCGGGCAGAATGTGCAGGCTGGCAATATCCAGCGCCAGCATGCGGTTGAGGTTGTTCTTGAAGTCGAAGCGAATCTGCAGCGGCCCTTCGATGGTCACCTCTTTGACGTCGGCGAACATGGGTCGATAACTGAAGCTGGCCTTGGTGGTTATCAGCTCGAAGGTGTAGCGCACGTCTTCGGCGGTGACGGGCTTGCCGTCCTCGAAGCGCGCCTTGGGGTTGAGGAAAAAACGAATCCACAGACCGTCCGGGTCCATCTCCATCTTTTCCGCGATCAGGCCATACACCGTGTACGGCTCATCCAGCGAGCGATAGGCCAGTGGCGAGTACACCCAGCTGTCGACCTCGCGCACATTGATGCCCTGATCGACGTAGGGATTGAGGTAATTGAACTGGCCGATTTCTTCCGCCGACCGGGTCAGCGAACCACCCTTGGGAGCGTTCGGGTTGACGTAATCGAAGTGCTGGAAGCCGGCCGGGTATTTCGGTGCCTCGCCATAGACGGTCAAGGCGTGGGTCGGCGTCGCCAGCACAGTCTGCCAGCCACTGCACAGTGCAACACCCAGAAGCAGGCGCCGCAGAAAACGGTTAAGACGCGACATGGTGGGGCTTTCCTCGTACGCACTGAATGACGGAACACTGCGAAAAAGCCCCCGGCCGGGGAAGGCGGATGAAACCTGGGCCGGAGGGGGCGAGCTCGCAATCTGACGTGGCCCACGGAGCGTTATGGGCCACGTCGTCACACTCAGAAGTGGTAAGTCGCGCGGGCGAACAGGGTGCGGCCCAGCGGGTCGGCGTAACGAGGATCGTAGCCGGACTGGAAGTTGTAGGCCTGGTTGGAGAACGGCGGGTTGCGGTCGAACATGTTGCGCACACCGGCGTCGATATCCAGCACTTTGTCGAAGGTATGACCCACCGACATGTCCCACAACGCATACGATGCGACCCGCGCATTGGTGGTGCGGTCGTAGTCGTTGTAGCCGCTGGTGAAGCGGTTGGTGATGGAGGCGCGGGTATCGCCCAGTGCCCAGGTACCGGTCAGCACGTGTTTCCAACGCGAAATCACGCCGTCGCCCTGGAAGTCGCCGACCTTGTCGGTGTACGGGCCGTCGATGATGTTCTGGAAGTCATAACGCGTCACATAGGTGCCGGTCATGCCCAGACCGAACTGACCATAAGGCGTGTTCGGGAAGCGATAGTCGAGGGTTACGTCGACACCGCTGGTCTTGACGATGCCCAGGTTGGCGTTGCCGGTGACGATATTGGCGATCGAACCGTCGGCAGCGCGCACGTAGCGGTCGGCGTAGGTGTTGGGGTCATCGAACACGGTCGACTCGGGGAACGCCTGAATCTGGTTGGAGATGTGAATCCACCAGAAATCCAGGCCCATCGACAGGTTGTTGACCGGCTGATAGACGAAGCCCAGCGTCATGTTGCGGGCTTTTTCCGGGGCCAGCTCGGTGTTGCCTCCACCATTGTTGAGGAACTGCTGCTGGCAATCACGACCGGCGTTACCACCCGGCTGGACGACGCCACCGGCACACAGAACCGGGTCGTTGTAATAGCCCTGGGTGAAAGTCGTACTGCGCGGGGCATACAGCTCGTAAAGCGACGGCGCGCGGAAACCTTCGCTGTAGGCACCACGGACAACCAGTTGCTTGAACGGCTGGTAGCGGAACGAGTATTTCGGGTTGGTGGTGCTGCCGAAGTCGCTGTATTTGTCGTGACGGACGGCGGCGGTCAGTTCAAGGCTGTCCAGCACGGGCACGTTCAGTTCGGCGTATTCCGCCTTGACGCTCCTGTCGCCTTCGACGCTACCGGCGGCATCTGCGCCCAGGCTGCTGATGTCGTTGACGTAGGCTTCGTACTGCTGATGCATTTTCTCTTTGCGGTATTCGCCGCCCAACGCCAGACCCGCAGGGCCTGCACCGAACCAGTCACCGATTTCCCGGCTGATGCGCGCATCGAGCCCGGCCACCCGGCCCACAGCACTGGAGTACTGGCCGTGATATTCGTTGGCATCGATCAGTGCCTGACCGGCAGCGGTTTGCGGGCCGAACGGGTTAAGGGTGCCATTGGCCAGGCCGTTGAGCATTGCAGCGTCACTGACATAACCGTTGGTGAGCGATGACAGGACTTTGTTCTGGTTGTAAGAAGCACCTACGTTGTAGTCCCAGCCGCCCACCAGGCCGTCGAAGTTCAGCAGGAAACGCTGGCTGGTGTTCTGGTCGCTGGACCCGCGTGGCCCGGCTGCGGTTTCTCGCCAGGCTGTGCTGATCGGTTGGGTCGGGTCGAGAGTAAAGTCGGTCGGTGCCGGAGTGATGCCGTTGCCGGGATAAAAAGGCGACGATGAGTCCAGAGACAGGCCGGTAAGGGGCGCAGGCCCGATATCGGTATGGTTGTTGTTACGAGCCCAGAAGTATTCGAGGCTGACGTTATGATCGTCTGCCAGCTTGCCGGTGGCCTTGCCAAAAAACGAGGTCTTTTCGGTTTGCGGGATCAGGTCGATGTATTCACGGGTGCTGAACCGGCAGATGCCGTTGCTGGCGATCAGGTTAGGGCCGCCGCAGTTTCTGCCCAGCGGGTTCGCAGAGTTGTCACCCTGGAAGTAATTGCCGGGATAGGCCGTACCGGAGGTCTGATTGAGCCCGCGTCCTGGCACGTAATCTCTGGCAAACGAGCGGTCGTTGGCGTCCAGGTTTTGCTGCTTGTTGTAGTTGAATACACCCATGACGTTGAAGCGGTCTTGCTCCAGATCGCCAAAGCCCCAACTGGCGCTCATGTCCTTGGTGGCACCGCCGCCGCTGGCGGTCGGGGTTTCTCCACCCAGGGTCAGGCTGCCGTCGGTCAGGGATTTTTTGGTGATGAAGTTGATCACACCGCCAATGGCGTCAGTGCCGTACAACGCCGAGGCACCGTCACGCAACACTTCGACGCGGTCGATGGCGGCGAACGGGATCATGTTCAGGTCGATGGCGCTGCCGTTGGGCGTGCCCACACCCGACAGTGCGTTATTGGCCAGACGGCGGCCGTTGAGCAGCACCAGCGTCTTGTTGGCGCCGATGCCGCGCATATCGGCAAACGAGGCACCACCTGTTCCGGCGCCGACCGAGCCTGCGCTGTTGTTGATCGACTGGCTGCCGGTGATGCGCTGGACCATTTCCTGGGTGGTGGTCACGCCCTGTTTCTTCAGGTCGTCGGCGCGCAAGATGGTAATTGGCACTGCGGTTTCGGCATCGACCCGGCGGATCGCCGAACCGGTCACTTCTACACGTTGCAGTTGGGTTGTGGCAGGCACAACCGCTGCACTGGTGGACACGGCCGAGCCGCTGGTGTCCGCATCGACGGCGTCTGCCGCCTGGGCACCGCTCATGCCCATGGCCAATGCACAGAGCAGGGCACGTGGATGACGCCGGACCGCGAGGGCCAGTGGTTTGAGGGTGCAACCGGGAAGATTCATCAGCATGGTTAGTTCCGACTTGATCCAGACATTATTGAAATGGCCTTGTGAGCCCTCTGTTCCCGACGCGGTTGTGCCGAGCGGGAGTTCCACTTCTTCTTTTTCCAGCAAGCCGCTCCCCTCCAAGGGCTTTTCAGCCCACGGACAACCGCATTCACGGGGGTCGGGTCAGACGGCTTCGCGAGGCGAAGCCACCCGGTCAGTCGAGCGTCATTTCGCTGTCATGACGGATATCTTCGTAATGCCGGAACGTTCGATGGAGGCCATGGCCTTGGCCACCTGGCCATAATTCACAGCGGTATCGGCCTGCAACTGAACGCGGATTTCCGGGTCCTTGGCCTTTTCGTCCTGCAGGCTTTTTTCCAGCAGCTCTGGGGCGATTTCCGATTTGGCGAGGTAGAACTTGCCGTCCTGATCGACGCTGACCACCACCGGGTTTTTCTTCTCGGCGGGGGCGACTGCGTCGGTCTTGGGCAAGTTGACCTTGATCGCGTTGGTCATCAGCGGCGTGGTGACGATGAACACCACCAGCAGTACGAGCATCACATCCACCAGCGGCGTGACGTTCATCTCGCTGAGTACTTCATCGCTGTCCTGAGTAGAGAAAGACATTAGCTGGCCTCCCGAACGGCATGGCCATTCTTGCTGGCGATGGGCTGACGGGTGACCGCGAAGGCGCTGCGCTGGGCGAGGGCGTCGAAGTCGTGGGCGAAGTCATCCATGTCGGCCACGGCGAGCTTGAGGCGGCGCAGGAAGAAGTTGTAGATCAACACTGCTGGCACGGCTACGGCGATACCCACACCGGTGGCGACCAGCGCGTGACCGATAGGCCCGGCGACCGCTTCAAGGCTCGCCGAGCCGGTCACACCGATGCTTTGCAGTGCTTCCATGATCCCCCAGACCGTACCGAACAGGCCGATGAAGGGCGCGGTGCTGCCGATACTGGCGAGAATCGCCTGGCCGCTTTCCAGCGCGCGCCGCTCTTTTTGTATCTGCTGGCGCAGGTTGCGCTCCAGACGGTCCGAGCGGTTGATGGTGTGCGCCAGTTGTTGCGTGGTGCGCGGCGACTCATCGACCGCCATGGCTTCGAAGCCACTATTGGCGATACGCGCCAGCGCGCCGGGGTATTGCGCAGAGTGCTCGGCGGCGGTCAGCAGGTCCGGCGCGCTCCAGAACGCCTTGGTGAACTGTTTGTTCTGGGACTTCTGGCGCACGTACTGCGCCGACTTGATCAGCAACAGTGCCCAACTCAATACGGAAAACAGAATCAGTGCCCAGAGCACGGCCGGGACGATCATGGAAGAGAGCGATGCGTTCATGGTTTAAACCTCACCAGCTTTAATAATTGAAGTGTCGGTTGTCAGGTGCCGGATCATTCCGGCAACTTGAAGTCGATGGTCTGCGTCGCGAAGCCTTCTATCGGCGTGTCACCGCGTTTGGCCGGTATGAACTTCCAGTTGCGCACAGCCTCCACGGCCGCTTCGTCCAGTACCGGTTTGCCGCTGGATTTGGTCACCTCGACAGCGCCAGCGCGGCCGTTTGGCAGCACCTTGATGCGCAGAATCACGCGACCTTCCCAACTGCGTCGCAAGGCCAGCCCCGGGTATTCCGGCGGCGGGTTGCCCAGGCTGGCGAGCCCGGATACCGCAGCGCTTTCCTTGACCGGAGCCGGTGGCGCAGCAGGTGCCGGCGGCGCGGGCGCAGGCGTTGGCGGCGCGGGCGGGCTGGGTGCGGCGGCAGGCGTTGGCGCAGGCGGCGTCGGCTTTTTCACCGGCTCGACTTTCTTGACCGGCTTGGGCTTCTCGACCTTGGGCTTTTCCACTGGCTTGGGCGGCGGCTCGACCGCGTCCGGATCCTCGACCGGTTGTTCCGGTTCGGGGGGAGGCGGTGGAGGCGGCGGCGGAGGTGGTGGCTCGGGCGGCGGCGGTTCCGGTGCGGGTGGCGTAGGGCTGGTCAGTTCAATGGTCATTTCCGGAACTTGTGGTGCAACTTCCGGGACGTCTGGCTGGGCAGTTTGCATGTACCACCAGATCACACCATGAATAAGGACCGACGCAGCAATCAACACCATTACTTGCGGCTTGTTAAGGCCGCCAGGACGCGACGTATTGGCGCTGAAAGGAATACCCTGCCACGCCGTCGAAGTGTCATCGGGCGAGGGAGAGGGAACCGCTTTCATTATTACCGCATCATTCATTAACGCTCCCTCGGGTAGTTAAAGGGCAATAAGATTCCGCTCGAACAACGGGTAACTGTTCGATTGATGGAGACCTGCATATTGTGAATAGGCAGGGCAACGCGGTGGGTGCGCACACGGCGAACTCAAACGGTTAAAGGACGTCTTGAATCAGGGCACTGACATTGCAGATCCTTGCTTGCTTATCGTCATGTACGGGGACGTACAGCGATGTTCCTGAATGCTTACATTGCAACCGCTGTGCCAGAAAGCCCTCGCTGGAACCGCTGATGCAGAGCGGGTGTCGCATTCGTATAACTATTTATCGATTCCCGATTTCGTTGACTTCAAAGCGGCAGATATGAATAAGACCTTGAACAAAAAAACAGGCAAACAATGACCCTCTGCTTGAGCAGACGCGTTCGAAAATCATGACCTGCAAGTCACTTTTTTAAATGCACCAATACTGTGTCACGAGGACCACGTTGGTGCGTTAGTTGATCAGCGCCTCATAAAAACAATACTCCGTGTGGGTACGGCGGTTGTGTGGACAGTTGCGGTTATTGAAATAAACGCCACCCTTTTAGATGGTGGCAAAATGAAACCACTCAAAATAAAGTGTCGGACACTCTTTATAGGTCGACCGTCTTTTAATTAAAAACAACCCCGTGTGTACTTAATGACGCGCACAGGCGTGCAAGGCGCTGATTCATCATCAGAACATTCAAGGCACACGCGAAATGTCTTAAGTCCAGACGTGCAGGGCGGTCGAATAACAGCGCGCAGATCGGGACAAGGTTGAAGCGGCCGTGCCGGCATCGCTTGAGGCAGGTGATGCCCAAGGTGTGAATTGCCAGCGTAACGGTGGTCTGACGCAAGACTGATAGGGCACAGCTAGATTCCTTTCCTGGCGGGCAGCGAGACTTGTGGTCTGCTCCCCTGCACTGTTTGTGGACGCTCTGACGTCCGTGAACTGCACTTTGGTGCGTGTAGGCACCCCATGAATGCAGCGTGCACCATTGGTTTATGGCACGACCGTTCCACTTGAAAGATCTGTGCCAATTTGTGTCTTTTTGTATCTGGAGGGGTACATTTTCATCTGAAGACGAGTTTTTGCGGCTGCAAGGCGCAGTCATAGACCCTGGCGGGTATCAACTCGGCAGAGTGGCGCGGGTGCGCCGGGAGAGAGCCGCCCGGGATTAGGGCGGCCAGTAGGCATGGTGAATTACCAGAACGCAGCAGGTGCGCTGAGCGCCTTGCTGAACACCTCGATGGCCCGCTCGACATCTGCCTGCGTGGTATAGCGGCCAAGGCTGACACGCACGCTGGCCAGGGCCTTGGCGGAGTCCATGCCCAGAGCGAGCAGCACATGCGAGGGGGCATTGCTGGCCGAGTTGCACGCGGACGTCGAGGACAACGCCAGGCTGTGGGATAGCTGCGAGCTGGTGAAGCCACTGCGGGTGATGCACAGGTTCAGGGTGTGCGGAATGCGTTGTTGCGGACAGCCATTGAGCTGCACATCCGGCAAGCTCAGCAGGCCTTCGCGCAGGTGACGACTCAGCTCTTCGATACGACGGTTTTCAGCGTCGGCCTGGCTGATCGCCAACGCAAAGGCTGTACCCATGCCGACGATCTGATGGGTGGCCAAGGTGCCCGAACGAAAGCCGCCTTCATGTCCGCCGCCGTGGATCTGCGCTTTCAGCAACGAATGCGCGCGTGGGCCCACGTACAGCGCGCCAATGCCCTTGGGGCCGTAGGCCTTGTGCGCCGAGAACGACATCAGGTCGACGGCCAGACTCGCCAGATCGACCTTCACCTTGCCGACGCCCTGCGCAGCGTCCACATGAAACAGCGCACCGTGCTCGCGTACCAGCGCGCCAATGCTGGCGATATCGGTCAGCGTACCCAACTCATTGTTCACCAGCATCAGCGATACCAGCAGCGTGTCTTCGCGCAATGCAGCCTGTACGGCGTGAGGCTGGATCAGGCCCTGAGCGTCCGGTCTCAGCCAAGTGACGGGAAAGCCCTGGCGCTCCAGTGTGCTGACGGTGTCGAGCACGGCCTTGTGTTCCAGCACGCTGGTGATGATGTGACGGCGCTGCGCGCTGGCATCATGGGCGATGCCCTTGATCGCCAGGTTGTTGGACTCGGTTGCGCCGGAGGTCCAGACAATGGTGTCGACAGGCGCACCCACCGCATCGGCCACCTGCGCGCGTGCCTGTTCAACGGCCTGCCGCGCCACCTGCCCATAACCGTGCCCGCTGGATGCCGGATTACCGAAATGACCTTCGCGCCCCATGCAGGCAACCATAGCTTCGATGACCTGTTCATCAACAGGCGTGGTGGCGGCGTAATCCAGATAGAGCGCAGAAGTGGTCATGGGCAATTCGCTTTGTAATCGAGTCAAAATCAAGGGCTGGCATTACCAGACCGACTGCTTGAAAGATTACTGATCCGCAGGCGAAAATTTTTTGATATTTACACGGATACGAGCAGCCAAAGCGAAAAAATATTCGCTTACGCTTGGATTTTTAAGATTAAAAATTCTAGGATGCTGCTTCAGGCGCAGAGTCGCAGCCAGACACCCATCGTTCCTCACGCTCCACGTGGGAATGCAGTTCTGGACGCCCCGCGTCCAATCCGAGGATGCAAGGGGCCGCACCGTTGGGTGACGTAGAGCGTCACGAAATGCATGCCAACGCGGAGCATTGGCACGATAGTCATGCTGCTTCAGGCGCAGAATCGCAGCCAGACACCCATCGTTCCTCACGCTCCGCGTGGGAATGCAGTTCTGGACGCTCCGCGTCCAATCCGAGGATGCAAGGGGCTGCACCGTTGGGTGACGCAGAGCGTCACGAAATGCATGCCAACGCGGAGCATTGGCACGATAGTCATGCTGCGTGAGGCGCAGATCGTAGCCAGACACCATCGTTCCTCACGCTCCGCGTGGGAATGCAGTTCTGGACGCTCCGCGTCCACTCCGGGAACTCAAGGGCTGCACCGTTGGGTGACGCAGAGCGTCACGAAATGCATGCCAACGCGGAGTATTGGCACGATAGTCATGCTGCGTGAGGCGCAGATCGTAGCCAGACACCATCGTTCCTCACGCTCCGCGTGGGAATGCAGTTCTGGACGCTCCGCGTCCAATCCGAGGATGCAAGGGGCTGCACCGTTGGGTGACGCAGAGCGTCACGACAGGCATTCCCACGCGGAGCGTGAGGAACGATCAGTGTAAAGCGACTAACGCAGGAAACCGCTAGTGGACAAATTCGACCGGGCAATCCTCGACATCCTGCAAACCGACTGCACCCGTTCGGTGGCGGACATCGCCGAGCGTATCGGCCTGGGCAGTACCGCGTGCTGGCGACGTATCCAGAAGCTGGAAGAGGCCGGCATCATCGACCGCCGGGTCGCGCTGCTCAATCCGCAACGGCTGAACGTCTCAGTCAGCGTCTTCGCCGCCATCCGCACCAACCAGCACAACGCCGCCTGGCTCGAACAGTTTCACGCCGCCGTCGGCGAGCTGCCTGAAGTAGTCGAGTGCTACCGCATGGCAGGCGACACCGACTACATGCTGCGCATCGTCGTAGCCGACATCGCAGGGTACGACGCGGTGTACAAACAACTGATCAGCATCCCCGGGATCAGCGACGTAAGCTCCAGCTTCGCCATGGAACAGATCAAATTCACCACCGGCCTGCCCTTGCAATACGCATCGTTTGGCGGCTGAGCACCGCCACGCTCATCGATTGAATCGAACCCTCAGCCCGATGCCACGTCCACTTTCTTTGGCAAACGAAAAAGGTGGCTGACATGACAACCGATCACATACTCACAAACAGCGTGCCCAAAGAAGACCCCGCCAGCCCGCAACTCGGCCAGTACGACCGTGAAGCAGACCCGGTCCTCGCCATGAATGCGAACAGACCCGGTGTCGGTTCGGAACGCGGCGACGAGGTCAAGAAACGCACGGAAGGCGACGAGGCTTACGAAGATGACGAGCCGGAAGTGTATTCGGATGACCCGGATATCGTCGCGGATGAGGGTGGTGGTGTTTCGCCGGGCTGAGGGAGCACAAATATGGCGCTAAGGTGATGTAACAGCTCAAACGTGTTCATGTAAGGGACGTTGAGCTGTTCACAGAGGTTGGGGATGATGAATACGCCGACTCAAGGCCGAGAAGCAATCTCGTCCAGATGATTCAGCAGATCCAGCGGGTCCTCATAAACCCTTAACGCGCCAGCACGCTCAAGCTCGCCTATGTCATAGCCACCCGACAGCAGACCGACGCCGGTTGCCTTGCAGCGACGTGCCGCCAGCATGTCCCAGATCGCGTCCCCTATCACCAGACACTCGTCAATCGGAGCGTTTATCTTCTTTGCAGCCGCCAGAAACAGGTCGGGGTCAGGCTTGCCATAGCTCACGTCATCGCGCGTAACGATGTTGATCTTTTTGATGTCCAGTTTCAGCGCTTTCAGGTTGATCGTCGCCGTATCGATCCCGCCGCTGGTGGCGATGCACCACTTGAGGTTTTCCTTGTCGAGCGTCTCCAGCAACTCGACGGCGCCGGGCAATGCGATGATCTGTCCTTGCAGCCGCTCGTAAGCCTGAGCATGTTTCTCGCTGAGCCGTTCGGCTTGTTCTTCGCTGATGTTCAAGCCGGTTTCACGCGACAGTGATTTCAACATCAGTCCGCCGCTCATGCCGATCTTGCGGTGAATACGCCACATCGCAAGCGGGATTTCTTCTGCGTCCAGTGCTTCTTTCCAGGCGGCGACGTTTTGATAAACGCTGTCGGTCAGCGTGCCGTCCAGGTCGAAGATGAAGGAGGTTTGGGGTCTCATAGGGTTACTCTTTTTGAATGCGGATTGACCATCTGGCGAGGTTCGGGGCGTTGTGGTCGACACCTGTTCGGCGGTGTCGGAATGCGGCGATCATCAATGAAGCGAGGGCTGTACCGGGGCTTCGAATACGGCATTGCCAGATGGAGGGAAAGGGCTGTTTTTTTGAGGTCACACACTTTCGAGTACGTGATGGAATGGCGGTTCGATCTTTCGGGCGGGAGGGCGGCCTGGTAGCAGAAAAGCCTGATGGCTTTCCAGTCGGGTTGAAGACTCTCCAGCCGCATTAACGCTGTACGTAACCCTCCACCAGCGCCTGAACCCGCGCTGCGTCCTCATGGGTAACCGGGTTATAAACAATCATCGACAGATCCGGCCGGCCATCCACTGCGAAACCCGAATACTCCAGCTCAATCAGCCCATGAACCGGATGCCTCAGGCGCTTGGTGCCTTCGCCCTGCAAACGCACATCGTTGTCGCGCCACAAAGCAGCGAAATCAGCACTGAGCGTGCAGAGTTCGTCAGCGAGTTCACGGAGTTCCGAGGCGGCTCCGGCACGGGTCGCGTCGGCCCTGAATGCAGCGACTATGAAGCGCGCGACGGCCTGCCAATCGTCCTGCTTTGCACGCGTGCCAGCATTGCAAAACATCAGGCGCAGGATGTTGCGCTGCTCTACGGGCAGCAAGCTGTAGTCAGTAAATACGGCGGCAGCAGCGTTGTTCCAGGCCAGAACATCCCAGGTGGCGGTCTTGATAAAAGCAGGGCTGAACGCGAGCGTATCCAGAATACGCTGCAAGCGTGGCGATACGCCCTCGGGCGCGCTGTAGACCACTTCGGGCAGATGACCAAAAGCGAGCATGAACAGGTGTTGCCGCTCGGGCTCGGTCATCAGGAGGCTTTGCGCGATCCGGTCCAGAACCTGAGCAGACGGCGCGCCGCCGCGTCCTTGTTCCAGCCACGTGTACCACGTTGCGCTGATATTGGCGCGCTGGGCAACTTCTTCCCGACGCAAGCCTGGCGTGCGTCGACGCGCAGTGGAAAGCCCCAGACTCGCGGGGTCCAGACGCGCCCGACAGTCCTTCAAATACGTTCCCAGCGGGTTGGCCATGATGATCCTGTTGGTTTTTATACCCTGATAACGTCACGTCTTTTACGGGATAAACGTTACGCGCACTCTGCCGACTTCAGCAAAGAGAGATTTGACTATGCGCGTATTTATAACCGGCGCCACAGGCTTTATTGGCACTCACGTCACTTGGGAACTGATCAACGCAGGCCATCAGGTAGTGGGGCTGACACGTTCGGAAGCCGGGGATCGAGCTCTACTTGCCATGGGAGCCGATCCGCATCGCGGTGATATCGAAGACCTGTCCAGCCTTCAGTGTGGCGTGGAGAAGTGCGACGCGGTGATTCACACGGCGTTTGATCACAACTTCGCGCACTTCGTCGCCAACTGCCAGCACGACGCTCGCGTTATCGACGCATTGGGTTCTGCCCTGGCAGGCTCTGCGCGCCCGCTGGTGATCACCTCCAGCACGGCGATGGGCTCTTCAGCACCCGGGCAGGCCGCAGACGAGGACCACTTCGACCCAGCCCATCCCAACCCTCGCGTCGCATCGGAACTCGCCGGGCAGGCGCTGTTGCAACGTGGCGTCAACATAGTCGTCATGCGTCTCTCGCAAATTCATAACCCGGTCAAACAGGGCTTGGTCAGCGAAGTCATCAAACAGGCCAAGGAGAAAGGCTGCTCGGCCTATATCGACCAAGGTCTTAATCAGTGGTCCGCAGCGCACCTTGAAGACACGGCGCGCCTGTATCGCCTCGCTCTGGAGAAACATCAGCCGGGGGCTCGTTATCACGCGACTGCCGAATCAGGCATCACCTTCCGCCTGATTGCCGAAACCATCGGAGAACACCTCGGCCTGCCCACATTGGCCTTGCCCGCCTATGAAGCTGCCGCACACTTTGGCTGGCTGTCGACATTTGTGGCCAAGGACATGAGCAGCCTGAGCCACAAGACACGCAAACGCTTGGACTGGCAGCCCAAGGGGCCAGGTTTGATTGAGGATTTGGAAGGTTGTTTGAAGGGGTAGTGTCTGCAGGCGGAACAACTCTGCAATTGCAGATGATCATCGTGCCAATGCTCTGCGTTGGCATGCAGTTCGTGACGCTCTGCGTCACACATCTACAGTCTGGCAACGCAGCCCAAGGACCCTACAGAATCGCGTGTAATCAGCGAGATTACTGGTGAGTATCCGCATTCTCAGCGGGATAAAACTCACCCTTGCTGCCCATCCTTTCCAGCCGCTCACGAACGAGCGCCTCGACGCTGGCCACTGCAGCCCGGTCGTCAGGGTTGACCAGTTGCAAGTGCAGGCGACTATTGTTCTGATCGTGGGTACCCTCGCTGAGCATGTCGTGTGTGACGATTTGTTCGCCACGCCACAGACATAGCTGAGTATGGGTATCACCAAGCCATATCTCTTTAACTGATCTGAGGTCAGTTTTAGCCAGTTGGTCCACGGTGATCGTCTTTTCCATTGCCTTGTCCATTGTGCTGTACCTTTTTCAGTGAGCCGATACAGGTCTGACGAATAGCCGCCGCGGATCGTTCCCGGCGTCGGCTATTCCACCGCGCCAACGGTAATGAGTCGACGCAAGGATCAAGATCGATCAATCGATAGTTGCACGCGGCAAGGCTTTATTTCTTCAGCCAGCCCTCAACAACATCGGCACCATGCTCCGCTTTCCACTCCTTCAAGACCTTGTGATTTCCACCCTTGGTCTCGATCACTTCACCGGTTTTCGGATGTTTATAAACCTTGAGTTCGCGCGGCTTACGCTTGCCCGCAGGCTTTTCAGCGGTCTGTCCGCGAGCCGAGGTCTGTGGGTCCAGCAGATTGATGATGTGCTTCAGGCTGAAGCCATAGTGCTCAAGCAGCTTGCGCAGCTTGGTTTCGAACTCGATTTCCTTCTTGAGCCCCTGGTCGCCCTTCATCGTCTCCAGTGCCTGGAGTTGCTCGGCGAGGTGCTTTTCCAGCTGGCGGTATTCTGCGAGTTTGGACATGGTGTTTTCCTTATAAACAGGTGTGCGTAGTTATTGAGAGAGATAGCGCCCGTTACAAGTTCAGCCTATTTTCTGCAGGTTGGTTGGCTTTCAATACGTGGGAGTAACACCATAAGCCGGATTGCCCGAGCTTCCGGTTATTTTCAAAAATGCGGTTTTTCGCGCACAGAATTAACAGCGGTTTTTGCCCATCTGTTCTGCAAGCCAGTGGAAAGTTTTGATTGGTCTATTTCCTGACGCAATAAAACGGCGACTCCATCTATTGAATGCGCGCCAGCGAAAAGCAAGAGCGGAAGGCGAGCGCTTTGACAGCGAACCAAGCCTGGTCGCGTTGAAAATGCAGGAGCAGTGAGCATCAATACCGCTCACTGTTCCTGCCTTGTAGGCGTCCAGGCAACTAAATGTGGGAAGGGGAGCCCACACGCTAGCTGTTCAGGTGATATCAGCTCGCGAGGTCGACGGCGGTTTGACCCACGAGCGCCACGTCTGCCGTATCGGCAACCACCAGGTCGGCGTTGGTGAGCTCTCGCGTGTAGTCGAACCCTGCTAGCGTGACCTGGAACGCATGCCCATCGGCGCCTGGCTCGCTACTGCGCAGGTAGGTACGGTCGGTGTTTTCATCGTAGGTCATGCTCAAGGTGCCGTCGCGGCCGTTGCCAAAACCGGTCACGCCGAGCGCAGCGACGTCGAGCTTGTCCTGGCCCCAGATGAAATCAGTGATCAGGTCGCTGCTCCCGGCATGGCTGTCGGCGCTGCTAGTGAACACGAAACGGTCGTTGCCTGTGCCGCCGGTGAGCTTGTCCGCGCCCACCCCACCGGTCAGCACATCGTCGCCGGCGTTACCCTCGAGGGTGTCGTTTCCGGCACCACCGACGAGGGTATCGTTGCCCCAGTAACCATAAAGGGTGTCGGACTTGTCACCGCCTACCAGACTCACCGAGGTGATCGGCTGCGGAGTGGTCACAACCGTCGCATCACTGGGCGGGGCGAACAGCACAGTGCTGGCGTTGAGCTCATTGACATGGTTGCCACTGAGCAGAATTTCAAAGCGGTTACCGTTGGCATCGGCCTCTAATGATTTAAGCGCGGTGGCATCGCCGGCCAGGTTGAGGACCACCTTCAGCGTACCGTTGTAGCCGTTACCCAGCCCGGTGAAGCCCAAGGCGGACACGTCGATCATGTCATGGCCGTTGCCACTGAAGTCGGTGATCAGGTCGCGGCTGCTGTAGCTGCCACTGGCATCGTTGCGGTAGCTGTCGCTGAGCCGGGTATACACGAAGCTGTCGGCACCCGCGCCGCCGCTCAGAGTGTCGCCGCCGGTGCCACCGAACAGCCGATCATTGCCCGCACCCGCTTCGACGTTGTCGCGGCCAGCGCCGGCTTTCAGGGATTCGCTGGCGTCTGTGCCTTCGAGCTGATCGTTGTGCGAAGTGCCATTGATCAGCGGTTGGAAGTTGGCATCGGTAATAAGGCCGCTATTGGCCAGGAACTGCACGGCAAAATGTTTGCCATTACCGTCTCGCTCGTAGCTTTCCAAAAAGTAAATGCCGCGCAAAGGCTCGCTACGGATGTGCAAGGTATCGCCATAGCCATCGCCTAAATGGCTATAGCCCAGGGCCGACACGTCGAGGGTATCGTGGGCGGGGTCAAAATGGCTGATGGAATCGGTGTGCTCGCCTCCGCCATTGATATAGCTGTCGCCGATGCGGTCGAAGCGGAATACATCATTACCGGCGCCGCCGTCCATACCGTCGTATCCGGCACTGGAGACCATCACATCGTTGCCACCCCCGCTGACTAGCTGGTCGTTGCCGCCCCCACCCATCAGCAGTTCATTGGCCAGCCCACCACGTATGTAGTCGTTGCCAGGAGTGCCCTGCACGATGAGTTCGACCGGGTTATTGCTGACCTGGCTACTGGCGCTTTTGACCTGCAAATTCCCAAGCGCCGTAGGGTTGGTGGCGTCCTTGATGTTGAATACCTGGGTCATGCCGTACTCCTTACTTGCAGTTGGTCCACTGGGAGTGGGGTATGACGCCAGTAATGCCGTCTCGTTGATAGCAGTGGGCCTTATCCGACGAAGGGGTTATAAGCGGCGGGGACTTTCCGACCAAAACAGCCCGTTAGTGAGGACGGACAGCGGTCTCATTCTCACAAGTGAAACAAGTCACCAGACAATCGGCTTATCGTCCCAAGCCCAAAAGGTCCCGCTGTCGGCCGGTCCATGTGCGCCTACCACCTCAATGATGCGATCCGCCGAGAACGCTGGTTCGAACAGTTGGCCTTCGGGCACGTTCGCCTGGAATGGTTGAGACAGCTCCGTATCAGTCGTGCCTGGGTGTATTGCCAGGACAGTAGAGGCCGGGTTAAGGCGTTTCAACTCGATACTGGCCGTGTGCAGCAACTGGTTCAGCGCTGCTTTGCTGGCTCTGTAGCTGTACCAGCCACCCAACCGGTTATCGCCAATAGAGCCAACCCTCGCGGAGAGCGCCGCGAAGGTAGAAGGTTGTTTGCGCAATAACGGGAGTAGGTGTTTGAGCAGCAGGATCGGTGCAAAGGTGTTGGTCGCGAAACTCGCCTCCAGGCTCGCAAGTGTCAGTTGTGCCAGGCCCTTTTCTGCTTTTGCGCCGTCCTGATGAAGAATGCCTAGCGTACTGATGACGAGGTGCAGATGCTCGCATCCATCAAGCGTCTCGCTCACGAGCGCTTCGAGGGATTGTTCATTGCGCGCGTCGCAGTCGACGCGTTTGATGCGTTGGCCATATTGCTCTGCAAGCGTTGCCAGCTCTGTGGAAGTGCTGGCTTGTCGCGCGACCGCCCATACCTGAGCCACATCATCGCGAGCAAGCAACGCCGCGCACATTGCCAAGCCAATACCTCGGCTGGCTCCGCATATCAGCACGTTGGCCTCGCTGTTCAGTTCGGGTATCAAACTCATAAGGCACCTTGAGGAGCATGGTTGAAGTGTTTTTGACTTCTCTGGGGCAACTATAGCCCTACCGCTTCGCCAACAACCGCGCCAACCCAGCCGTCACCACGACAGCCAGCAAAACGGCAGCTGCGATAGACAGAAGCGCGCCCCATTGCACTATGGAGTACCTGAGGGTCAGGTAGAAACTCACCACCCCCACAGCGCCAATGGCATTGCCGCGGACTATTGCCGCCAGTTCATAACGCCCGCCTTGCACATGGACAAACACGGCAAGCGGCCAGGCGATCACCGGGATCGGCGCCAGCAGCCCACTGACCACCGGCCCGAGCCAGGTAGCGCTTGCGGTAATCGCCAGCAGCAGAAGGGTGGCGGTCAGCATTCGCATCGGGATGACCCAGCGCGGCATTGCAACGTACGACGCTACGTCCGGCGGAGCCTGTTTCGAGGTGGCAACGACGATCAACCCAACCATCAGCAGCGTGACAATAATCGACAGCGCCAGTGAGCCCGACAGGTTCACCACAAAGGCCGTCGCGCCATACACCGCGAGCGCCAGGATGCATCCCACCAACGCTGAAACGCGTCGAGTGACCAAGAAATAAAACAGATAAGTCGCCTGAATTGCCGCCAGCCCGGCCAATGCGCCGGGCACTGCCATCGATGCGAACTGGGTGCCCTGCTCAAGGCTGAGAAACAGCATGACCAGCGCCGAGGTCATCGGCAGGCCGGAAAGCAGCCCTGCCACGCCGGTACCCCAGCGCTTTGCCGCCAATGAAATAGCCAGCATCAGCGCGGGGGTGATGAGTAACTTGAGGTAGAAGGCCGTCATGCAGAAAACTTCACATCCGAAAGTGGGCTGAATGCTAAACCTTTTGGCGGTGGGTAACGATGGATGTCAGCGCTTACTCCATCGCTCGACAGCGCATCCGCCAATCGCCAGAAACAGAAAAGCCCGGCGAACCGGGCTTTCTGAAACCGAGCGGTGCTTATTTAGCGGTTTTCAGCTTGATCACGTCACCAGAAACGGTAGTGGTGTAGCCGTTCAGGACCCAGGCCCAGAACCACTTCTCCTGCACTTGGGTATTGATCAGCGCATCGCCACCCTTGGCCTGAATGGCGCTGTTCTGCGCACGAACGAAACGGTCGTTCTGACGAATCGGGATCAGACCGAACAGCATCAGGCCGGTGGCGCTTGCTTCACTGTGACCGACGACGGTGTATTGGCTGCTGTCGTATTGCGGGGTTTTCATAGGGGTGCCGGTGCAACCCGCCAGAACCAGACCACATACTGCTGCGGCGACAACTTTACTAACTGACTTCAAGGTGAAACTCCATGGGAAAACCCGGATCCACGTCTCGGGCGGTGGTACTTTACTCGCAGGGTTCATGCTTGAGGTAATTTTTTGAAATTGCCTCACAGCGCGCTCACGACCGAGCATCCGCCAACTCCGAGAGTGACTGTTTCCGGTTGTAGCGGGGCGCTCCACCTCCAAGATATTCAGCACACCTGCAAAAGTATTAACGCAGCAGGCGGAAGGTCTCACGCACATGCTCGGTGAGCGTTTTCGGGTTTTCCATGGCCGCGAAGTGGCCGCCGTGCTCGGCTTCCGCGAAGAACCGCAGGTCGTCAAAACGCGCCTGCGCCCAGCGCCGTGACAGGCGCAGCAGCTCGCCCGGGAACATGCTTACGCCGGCAGGGATCGGCATCGCGGGGGCAGGGCCTTGCTGTTGCATTTCGCGCATACCTTCCCAATAGAAACGCACCGAGCTGGTGCCGGCATTGGGCAGCCAGTACAGCATGATGTCGTCGATCAGCGCATCGAGCTCGATTACCCGCTCAGGCTCGCCGCCGCTGTCGGAGGCATCCTGAAACAGTGCATACACCCACGCCGCCAGGCCAACGGGCGAATCCGCCAGGGCGAATACTACTGACTGCGGCCGGGTGCTGTGCACTTTCATGTAACCGGAAAGCTCTCGGTCGTAGCGCTGCGCGTCGGCCAACATGCGCTGTTCTTCAGGCGTGGCCTGGGCGATTTCCGCCTCGGTGGGTTGGTACATGACCATGTTCAGGTGAATGCCGATCAGGCCAGGCGGGCGCATGTGCCCAAGGGCGGTGGTCACGGCCGCCCCCCAATCCCCACCCTGAGCGGCCCAGCGCTGGCCATAGCCCAAACGGTCCATCAACTGTGCCCAGGCCGCCGCCGTTTTGCCCACGCCCCAGCCTGTAGAACGCGGCTTATCACTGAAACCAAAGCCCGGTAGCGCCGGGATCACCAAATGGAACGCATCGCTGGCCTGCCCACCGTGGGCGACGGGGTCGGTGAGTGGCCCGATCATCTTCCTGAACTCAAGAATCGAGCCCGGCCAACCGTGGGTCATCAGCAAGGGCAAGGCGTCAGGATGAGGCGAGCGGATGTGCAGAAAGTGAATACCAAGGCCGTCGATCTCGACTCGGCTGCTGTTCCAGTGGTTGAGCTGGGCTTCGGTGGCCCGCCAGTCATAGCCATTGCGCCAGCGCTCGACCAACGCACGCAGACGCTCGAGCCGTGGTCCCTGACTGTTGTCGGACACGGTTTCGGGGTCAGGCCAGCGGGTTTGCGCAAGGCGCTGAGCCAGATCGTCGAGTTGCGCCTGGGGGACTTGAAGAGGAAAAGGCTCGATAAGGTAGGTCATTGGTTGCTCCCTTGCACATGGGTACGGGCCAGCGTGTCAAGCACGGACGCCCATTCACGTTGGCCATAGCGGTCGTTATCCAGATTGAGCAGCTTGCCGCGCCCGCTCATCATGTCGCGCAGGTATTGCATGCCCTGCCAGGCCGGGAACGGCTTGTCACTGGCCGGCGTGAGCGCGCGCACCACGCCGATGAGGGTGGACAGCGTGCCGATATTGCCGGGGCGCAGGGTGCGGTAACGCTGCCCGGTCAGTTCGGTGAGGAGGCTGGCGATCTGCGCAGGCGACAGACTGTTACCAGCAATGCGCAGAAAGCGCGGCGTGTGAGAATCCAGCGCGGCATTGGCGGTGAAGGCGGCTACGTCGTCCTTGGCCGTGAAGTCCAGCGACTGTTGTGCATCACCGAAATGCAGCACCCACCGTCCGGGCAGCACGATAGGTGCGTCGCCTTCGAGCAGTTCCAGAAAGCCACCGTTAAGGATCGAGGTCACGCTGATGTCGGCCGCATCGAGCTGGGTGACGAAGCGTCGGCGAAGGTCCAGGTTGCGGTTATCGCCAGGCCGGGTACGGGTGTAGTCGAGCGAATAATCCGAGGGAATGAACCTGGGCACGCCAGCCGCCACGGCAGCCTCCAACAGCCTGCCCTGCTGCTCGATAATCACCTCTTCCAGGCCGTTGAGCGTAGACACCACACAACCCGAACCCGCAACGGCGCGGCGCAGGCCCTGAGCGTCATCCAGTGAAACAGGCGTGATCGTCGTGGTGCTGTTGCGCAGGCCATTCAGCCGGGCTGGTTCAGTGCCCGGCCGAACCAGCGCTATGACATGGGCACCGCGCTCTGCCAAGGCCCGCACGACGCGGTGGCCCAGTTCTCCCGTAGCGCCAGCAACCACAATGGGTAAAGCAGTCACGTCATTCACAAGCGCTTCCTTGGTCGTTATGAATAGGTAGAAACGGCGTTCACCTGCTTCCATTTAACTGAACGTTACCGTTTAGTTGACGAACAAACAAGCGGGCTGTAAGTTGCCGGCCATGACAGCGATCAAGACCAAATCCAAAGGCGGCAGGCCCAGGCAAGACCAGGCGGGCGAGGCCGAGCGTCGATTGCTGGATGCCGCCCTACAACGCTTTCTGGCCTGCGGTTTCGAAGGCACCTCATGCGAAGACATCGCTCGCGCCGCCGGGGCCAGCAAAGCTACCCTCTATGCGCGTTACGCCAACAAAGAAGCGCTGTTCGAAGCCGTGGTGCGACGCCACGTAGCCACCTTGCTGGGGCCCGCCGAAACAACTCCCGCGCTCCCACTCGAAGGCCGCCTGCGGCACGTGGGCCACGGCATCCTCGAACATGCATTGCAAGCCGATACCCTGGCCATGATGCGCCTGGTGATCGCCACCTCTAACCGCACACCGCTGCTGGCGGCTGAGGTCAACCGCATCGGGTGGGAAGGCGGTTTCATCAGAGTACGTTCGGCGATTTTGGCAGGCCCGGACCAGCCCACGGCCCCTGATGCACTGGCCCGTCAATTCATCGATATGGTGTTTGCTCCCCATCAGCTTAGAGCGCTGTTGGGAGAGGATCGGGGGGTGTTGATTCAGGGTATTCCGGAGCGGGTGGAGTGGGGGTTGAAGATGGTTGGGGCTGCTGGGTTGTTGGGGTGAGGGGGTTGGGTTTTAACAGCTTGTGAGGCAATGGGCCTAGGCTGTGAAGCCTCGTGGGGGCTTTGACTCAGGAGGCCTGCCACTGGCCATTACTAATAGCTTGCCCAGGCGTCGTTTGAACTGAAGGCTGAAAGCCCCGTATTTGCTGGGGATTCCAGTCTTAAGTTTTTAAAGGCATACACGTGGGCATACAAGGTTCCGGTTACTGGCCGTCCTCGCGATCTACTTTTTGGGTTCCTCAGGTGGCTTTTTCACGGTCAGCTCCGTTTCCCTAATCACTCGCCCCGAACTGCCATCCAGCTTAATGACCTTCGTTCCGACGAGCAGGAATGTGCTTTTACCGTCTGCAACGATCAGGTGGCCGGTGAGCCGTTCGTTCTTGTCCGTGATCACCGTATGGATTTTCTCCAGCCCTAGTGAGGCTTCCAGATGCGTATATTTGTTGAAGTCCGCTAAGCCTTTATTTACTCCGCTTTGAACCCCGAGTGCCGGGACAAAGAATGCCACAAATAGAAAAATCCCTATCCAGGCTGAGAGCCCCACAATAATGGCCGTTGTTAGGCGCCTCGTCACCAAGCTGACAAAAACCGCCGCAACCGCAACAAATATGAACGCCAAGAGCCCTGGTCCAATGGTTGGCCATTGGCTCGCCATGTCGATTGCCCGGGAAAAAAGGTCGACATAACCATTGAGTAGGAGAGAAGGGGTTCCTAGCGCCAGCTCGTTCGCATCGATTCCGAATTGCTCGTAACGTCCCACCAGAATGGAATATCCGAGGATCAGCAACGCTGCCTGCGATGCCAGAGATCCATAGGTGATCAGTTTGAAGGCCAGTTCCCCGTTGGTGGTCGCGTGCTTGTTGACCGATTGTTCTGGCGTGTCAGGTGACGGTGGAGCAGGAGGCACGGTCAGAGCGACCGGTGTGAGTAGCTCTACCTTCAGGATGTTATTTCGGTTCCAAAACATGGCGCGTCCTACCCCAGTGGCTGAGCTGAGACCATATCGCTCAATTCGAAGGATGCACAGCATCGAAGCCTCGTCAGTTGATCGAAGCGTAAAGCGAGATCAGTAGCTAAAGGAATGATCCTCTTGGTTCACCACCAGATTTGCTGAGTTCACCGAGTTCACCAGTTCACTAAGCTGGGGAAGCGTCAGCTAATCGAGATGCGCGGGTTCCCTGCCCCGTATGCAGCGGAAGTCCTCAGGGTCCCCCGGCTTATGCCGGATTCCATTCGCTGATGGGGCTCACTTCAAGGGGGGGGGGCGGGGACAGCCCCTTCAAATACGGTGTAACTGGTGTTTCAGGTGTAGCGGTAATACTTAAGTATATGAAATATAAGGATAAAATAGTTGTAACACTTCACGGGGGCTGTGTATGTGATGTAACAATACGGAACTGTGCAATGCTGCCTCTTCGCCTTACGGGCAACCGTGTACGATGGCCGCTAGTGGCCAAAAGCTGCCGCTTGTGGAGGAACAATCAGCTTAAACGGCAGGTGATGTTCACACTACGTATCAGCTTTCATGGCCAGTCATTGCCAAAGGCTTGCCGTTTGTGAGCGAGGTTGCCGGCTGTATGCTTATACAGCCTCGCATGGAGACCATTATTTCTTTATGATGGCGTTTTAATAGCTAAAATTTAGGGGCAATTATGCAAAACATGGAAGTTATCCATTGTGCGGATCGGCGCGCTATTGAATTAGTTCAGTCTTACTATCGACGATCTGAACTGATCCCATTCATCGGATCAGGTTTTACCAAGGATTGCTCATCATTTAAATCGAAAGTTCCAGATGCTAAAGCCTTGATCAATGGTATTAAAAAGCTTGCACTAGCCAACAATGATTTAAGTGACTCGCGCAAGCCACAAATTAATGGCATCTCATCCTTAAAAAGCTGCTTTGGGCTGGTGGCTCGACCAGATTTCATCCCGACAAAAACTTCACGGAACTATTTTGAAGCCGTTTTTTCAAAGGTTAAATTGCCACCCCCCAAAAAAAATATACTTGATCTGGACTGGCCGCACATCTTCACATTTAATATTGACGACGCGATTGAAACCTGCCGACGTGACCTCGTTAAAGTGCTTCCATATCGTGAAATTTCGGTGGAGCGTGCCAGCGCAGCAAAATGCCTTTTCAAAATCCATGGCGACATTTCGGAATACCTAATTTACGAAGACACTAAGCTTATTTTTACTTGGAAAGAATACGCCGAAAGTATCTCTAGCAACGCATCCGCACTTTCTATGCTGAGAGATTTTGCAAGAAATGGCTCAATGCTTTTCATTGGATGCAGTCTCGATGCAGAAGTCGACCTTCAAAACTTGGCAAAGGATTACGCTTTTTCTCGATCTATTTTCTTAAAAGTAGGCGACATAGATATTGAGTCAGAGATGTCGTTGCAAGACTATGGCATAAGAACAGTAATAAAATTTGATTGTTATGATGATATTTATAACTGGCTGCATGAAATTTTAAAAGATATTGAACCTGAACCAAGATTACAAAATCTCGAAGTTGAGATAAAGCCCACAACCAAAAGTGATATTATCAACTATATTGCGAAGGGAGGCCCTATATTGCACAGCAGTTCAGGCAAGAGAGTTGCTTCACTTCCTGAAATTACAGTCGCTCGCGAACTTATCGGACAAAATCGCAACGAAATCTCCAGTAATATTTATACTGCTATTGTCGGTCGCCGATTCTCAGGGAAAACAACAGCTTTGCTTGAGATATTTAGAGAGTTTACTGAATACAATACATATTTTTTGCCATCGACTGAAACATATTCACCAAACCTTAAATCGCTCATTGAGAAAAATGAACACTCGATGTTTATTTTTGATTCAAACAGTATCGGGCAAGAAGATTTCAAGGAGATTCTAAAGCTTCGAACGGCTAAAACAAATAGACTCGTATTCAGTTTTTCCAAATCTGATTTCGAGCAGTATCGCCCATCGCTAGATCGAGGAAATGTTAAATTTCACACCGTTACGTTAGCGCCGACGCTGTCTGCAGATGAGTCTACAGATTACACTAATCGCCTCAATGCTTTAGGGCTGCCTAACTACAAGCTAGGAGAGACCTTGTTAGACTTCTCCTACAGAATCTATGGCGAATACAAAAGCCAGATTAGAAGTTCCAAGCTTTTTGATCGCCATCTCAATGAAGAACTTTTCAATATCTGCTTATTAATCGCCGCTTTTGACAAGGCTACCTCCGGGCAGCTCACAAGCATTGATCCTGAGTTTGATTTATTACATTTCACTTCCAAGCATGAAATCATTTTTGAAAGTGAGCACCTATCAGGCAGTAGCGGAAAAATAATTATCTGCAACTCGAAGCCTTGGCTGTTTACTATACTTAAAGACGCCTCTCGCACAAATGCTAAGACTGTTATTGACTACACTGCCCGCTTAGTTTCAACTCTGTTGAAAAATGGGCATCAAGAAACTGCGAACGCGCTTATTAGATTCGACAAGCTAAACGAAATATTTTCTAGCGGCGCAGCTAAACTAATCCGTGAAATTTATCGAAAGCTTCATGGTGAATACAATAAAATTCCACACTACTGGCTTCAAATGGCCAAGTGTGAGTTGATGGCTGGGAAAAGTAGCGACGAGTTAGATCACGGAATCCATTGTTGCCGAAAAATCCGAATTGATGATAACGGTAATAAAACAAATACCTACTACAGTGCCACCCTTATATTAGGGCAGCTTCTGTGTAAAAAATACGAGCTCACTCGTAACTCCGAGCTCTTTCCCGACATGCTATCACTGTTTATAGAGTCGTTTGAAAACTACCAAAACAACAAGTCCCACCTTGACAAGGTGAGGTTGCACTACAGGTCAAATAAGCACTCGATCAGAATGGCTCTTGATGCGCTTTTTGGTCAAGGCACTCAATTTGCTCTTTTAAATAAAAACGTCATAAAAACGCTTGAGCAATACCTGAGGTGACCCACAGAGTTAGATAACTATTAAGTTAAATTAATCAGGCGGGGCAGCGCCGCCACTGAGGGCAAAACAATTTAATCAGTACTTTCGGCCGATCAGGCGTGGGATTTAGTCAAAAGGCTGGAACACTAAAATTGAGGTCTACACCCCGCTCCTAGTCTCCCAGTCAGCACTTATGTCATTTGCCGCTTTGGGGCGATTGCAGCCCTTCATAAAATGCAGCGATCGGCCAAAAGCGGACAACAGGGTTAGCAGCCCTTCCTTGAAGCTTTAAGGCGTCTACAAAAGCAGGGGTCTACCTCCAGAGACCGGTACTGCGGGCATTGTGCCTATCTGAGCATTTGTGACAGTATCGCCCGACTAACATCAAGAGCTTCCTGGAATCGTCATGGGACAATCAATCTCTCATAGGCGCGGGCGAAGACTTGCCGGTGGCCAGGGGCTGAGACGAGGCTGTAGCCAAGCTACCATTACACAAGGATAGTCGTGGTTATGTCGTACATTAACTTGCCCAGTGATCAGCAAGCCGCAATCAGCGCCGTCGACGAGACGGTGCTTCGGGCAGCAGTACGCGAGTGCTTAGATGACGAACGCGTAGGACCTATTCATGGCCTTGGTCTCAGTGACTGTGGGCCCTACGTGGCTACCAAGCTCCATAGGTTCCAACAAGCGATCGCTGAGTACATCAAGGCCAAGGCCCATGCTAAGCGCGAGCGCACTCGGCAGGATGCGCTGCATGCCGGCAGTGACCTCATTCACGCCGTGCAGCAAATGAAAGGGCGGCTCGAAACTGAACTCCAAGAGGGGGAACTGTTCTTCATTGACGATCAAATCAGGCCGCCTTTCCATCTCAGCAAACGGCTATCAGTGCGAGTGCCGTTCCGTTGGCGAGCATCGCCGTCTGCGGACTGGAAGCACGGGCAACTGACTTTCGTCTACGAATTCTCCCCCCAGCCCAGCTACAACCAGACGCCCAAGCGTAAACCCAGCGCCGCCCAGGTCGCGAGGGATCTCGAAGATCGTCTGTTCGGAGAGTGGGAACGCTTGAAGGATCAGGCGCTCTTCTCTATGAGGGAGTTCTTCCGCGATGGCGGCGAAGGTGATGCTGTGCCTGAGGTGTTTACGGTGAGGCCTAGTCCTTACGGTGGGGGCTTGAATAACTTCAGCTGCAATTTTTGGCAGCCGAAGAGGCCATCGCCATAAATTCGAGCAAGCATCAGCCTCGGTAACTAGGGCTGGTGCAAACGACCGTCTGCTCATCCAGTATGCACGGATGTTACCAGGCATCGTGTAAAGCACACCATCACGATGACGCCGAGCCCTGCGTTTACCCAGGGCCAGAGAGTTGATCGTAGACGGGCAGTGACAGTGGTTATTTCAGGAGTGGATGATGGATAAGGAACAATCAGCTACCAAGATAACTGATCCCAAGCCGCAAGACTTTCTGCGAGCGAGACGTCCAGAGCAGTTCTCGGACTCTGTAAAGCTACAGGAGTCGACTATCGATCGCTCCATGCTGGAGTACCACTTCGAGACCCTGAACAATCGAAGCCAGGAGCTTGAGTTTGAGATATTCGTACGGAAGCTTTGTGAGCGAGAAATCTGCCCTAACCTGGTTGCCCAGACCGGCCCGACTGCGGGTGGGGACGGTAAAACCGATACCGAGACGTATCCTGTAGCCAGCCAAATCGCCTTTTTCTGGGGATTAAACGAGACCCCGGAGTCCGAGCGATGGGCATTCGGTGTCAGCACCCAGAAAGATTGGAGAGCAAAATGCAGAAAGGACGTCGAGAGCATCATGTCGACAGGGCGTGGCTACGTTCAAATCTTCTGTGTCACCAGCCGTTTCATCAAGAACAGCTCCAGAGCAGAGCTTCAAGACGAACTTTCCGAAAAGTATGGCGTCAAGGTCACAATCCTCGATCGTACTTGGCTGCTTGATAAAACACTGCAGCCCAAAAATCAGCAACTTGCTATCGATCACCTGGGTCTTACAGGTAGCATTGAGAGCAAAATTCAGATCGGCCCATTCGACGCTGACAAGCAAATTCAGCTCACAGAGATCGAACGTCAGATCGAACAGATTGAAGATCCGGGCCGTCTGACGCTCTCCCAGGTCGACCTCTACACCAAGCAAGCCATCATTTACAAAGAGCTGGAACATGATGCCATTGCTGTGGAGCACCAGTTCAATATTGCTGTCCGGACAGCGAAAAAGTTTGGTACCCAGAGACAGCATTTCGACGCCCTTTACCAACTGACATGGGCCGCGTACTGGTGGCTGGAAAATGCCGAGCTCTTTGAGGAAACCTTTGAGAAAGCGCTCGGCGTGGCCCGAGAGACCGACAACGTTGAGGTGTGGGAAAAAGTCGTAACGTTGTTCAATCTAGTGGTCACCACTAATCGAAACGGTAAGTGCACCCTTGACCTGGACTCAATTGAAGCCACCATTCGAGAGAAGCTGAACTCGATAGCTAACAACGCGGAAATGATAAGCGGCGCATTACAAGCCAAGACCTCTCTGGCGCTTCTAGATCTGCTGGTTGTAGAAGATGAGGAACAAGCCAATAACACATTCCGGTCTTTGAGCGAAATCGCCGATAGTGCTCACAAGCTGATTGGCTACCCTATGGCTCGTCTTGTCAATTTGCTCGAAGCACTCGACGTAGCCTTTGGAGATCTCAAGGCCTATGAAGACCTCATGGATAAGCTCATTGATGATGCCGGTGAACGGGAAAATAGCCGGATTAAGGCAGATAAGTACCTGAGGCGAGGGGCGCTGAGTAGCGATAAAAAGGACTACTATAGGGCGATCAAGTGCTTCGGGTTATCCCTGTATGGGCTGTATAGCAGTGAAAGCAAGGCGGAAGTTTTAGTTGCCCTTTATATGTTGTCCCATGCATACGATAAGCAGGGCCTGCTGTGGGCTGCGCGAGGAGCAGCGCTGATGGCAGCTTATGTGGTCACCTCTGACGCACTCAAGGAACAGCGAAACAGTGCTAAGCAAGCTGCTATTTACCAACGACTCATGTGGATCGAAGGTCAACTAGGTCGTGCGAGTCAGTCTTTGACTTGGTACCACTTAGCTCAACTGGTCTCTCAAACGGTGGATGAAAAGCTGTGGACAGAAGATCAGAAAATGAATTATGAGGTTCTGATTGGTCAGCTATTTCTCAATGCCAATTTTTCAGACGTTGAAAGAATAGCCTGGCTGCCGGATAAGCTGAATCAGCTGGATCTAGGGCTCAGTGCAGATGCGCTATTGTTATGCTTAGGCCATGAAGATAAAGCGGGGCCTGAGGGTGAGCCAATTGACCTTCACCTTATGAACATGTGGCGCAGTATCGATATGGGCGCTCCGGTGGCCCCGCTCGACCTCTATCTGGATCGCTGGACAACCATAAGCTCCTATATCCTGGGTTGTAAGGTGTCTGTGTCCTTCCCGGTAAAATCTCCATGCATTGAGTTAGCACAGCAATTGCTGGCTGTGCTGGAGAGCTTCTGCGCACCTATGATGGCAGATCATGCAACGGCTACGGTGCCCGCCGTGAATATTGATATCTCATTGGAAGATGAGGATGACTTCATACTGCAGCACAGCTTTGACACCGCTGCGCAGGTAACCTCTGCTGAGATCCTCTGTTCGCCGTTCAGAATTACCAGTTTGACCGATGAACAACGAGATACGATCAGGCAATTTTACAGTGAATTCTGCCTTCACTTTGTGTCCATTATTTGTCCTCAGATAAGCTGGTCAAAAATCGAAGAGATGCTTCGAGACGACAAGGCTCTAGAGCGAGCAGTTGTCTTCAATTGTAATATTGGATTGGATAGCTATTTCATGGGGCGTAATGCTGTCCCAGGCATCGACTCTCATAAGGATGCTGCCTTCGAATTTTACAAGCCAACTCGGCGCGTAACCTGGATTGAGCACCACAATGTAGAACCTATGGACTGGCCCTCTAAGTCTGATGTGTCTGAGGAACGCCCAAAACATCCGTTTCAGTTTTCAACAATGAAGCATAGAGAGCTTCAAGTAGTTTCTCTCATTCAGGAAAGTCTGTGGAACCAAGCCGGTTGGAGGGGGTTAGGCTTTCAAACATGCGAAAGCGAAATTCCAGTGATGATATTTGTGTTCGAGAATGCCACTATTGGGTATAAGATATTCGAGAACATCGCAAAAACCATCGGAGACAAAGATTCCAATAATGCATTGCGCATCGCATTGATACGGGGCATCAGCAGGCAGAACCCTGCGCATTATCGCGTGGCTGTTACAAGTAATCTTGAACGATCTGGTGATGGGGCTTCAAAAGTCCAAACGGCACTGTCTAGGCTACATACAATGACGCCGAGTTCTTCTGAAAATATTGACAGATTTTTGAAGGATTACGAAGTGCATAAGAAGTGTAATGTTGCTACGGTGAATGCCAAGGGGAAGCTCGCTAGCCATTTGATAACTTCTGGGGTTGTTGTCATGCATGCCTGGGAGATCGACGAAAACGACCAGGAGATTTCGGCTATTCAGCCTGACGACGATGTCCTTATTCCGGTAAGCGTGAAAAACCCTCCAATCAGCCGTGCGCTGGCGAAGATTCGATCATTTGAAGGCAGATGAGGGGTTGTCATCTGCCCCATGCGTCCCATCAACGGCGCCGGGGAGCCTTGTGCCTTTGTGAAGAACGACGCATTCAGATGAAGTCAGATTGGTCCAAGCATCCTATGGAGCATTATCTTGATGCGGTGGGCTAGAAATACTGTGTATTTCCAGTAAAGCGTCTACACCAAAAAGGGCCCGTCTGGGCCCTTTTTCAGGTGAAGCGGCTTTATTTCTTCAGCCATACCTCGACGACATCGGCGCCGTGTTGTCACTGCTTTCATCCTTTTGTTGCTCCAGTTGGCTCACGAGTGCAGCCTGTTGAGGTGTCGAGATATTCTTGAGCTGAAGCAGATCCTGCGCGCTGTATCTGCGCGCCCGGTAGGATAGTTCATGCCACGTCCAATTCCCGACCCTTTCGCCTGCTTGTGGAACGGCCAACTTCAGCAAGCTCACTTGATCAATGCCGAGCAGGTTGTAAATCGCCCAGAGCCTTCCGCCTACATCGAAGAGTGTCTTAGCAGCCTCGTTCCATTTCTCTTCCAGCACTGTCTGTGAGAGCCACAGGGCGTCGCGTTCTATGCCCTTGTGCTTTTCCTGCGCTTCGGCGATGTATCGATCTACGGTGAGCAGCTCCTGCTCCAGCGCGGATATGATCAGGCCTTGCCGACGATCATGTTCGGCGGCGGTTGCCAGGTTTTTTGCGGCTTTTTACGCATCGGCGTTGGCGGTCTTTTCGCCTTCGGTGTCGCCCCATGCCACGGCCTATGCATACGCAGTCGCGGCGTTCGTTTCGGCCTGCCGGGCTTTGGCCATGTCCTCTACCGCTCGTTGTTTGATCTGTTCCAGACGGGTGCTGAGGCTCTGACGTTTTTCATTCAGATCCTGCTCATCGACTTTCCAGGTGTTCATGGCCTCGACGTATCCCGCCATCAGGGAATGGCTGTTGATGAGGGTCTCGCGGCGATTGATCTTCTGATCCAACAGGTCCGCATTGTGCCTGCGCGAGTCGGCGATGCGCGGATCGCACATGCTGATCTCACCAACCATTAGGAGGCTGTCGGAATGCTCACGGATGGTGGATGCCGACATATCTTGAGAATTGCTAAACCCAAAAACAAAAAAGCCCGCACAAGGCGGGCTTCGAGCATTTCCTGGACTGTCCACAACTCAAGACAGATCCAGACTGCAAAATATGGCGCACCAGGCGGGATTCGAACCCACGACCCCTGCCTTCGGAGGGCAGTACTCTATCCAGCTGAGCTACTGGTGCAACGCGGGCGCCATGATACTCACATGGGTACGGGGCGTCCAGTTGCGGGCGGTGTGCGACACAAATCACTCAGCGCGCCCCGCCACGGCCTTTCATCAGCCCACACCCATTACCGCCCACAAAGGGACAGACCTGCGCTTTCGGCACGGCTGTGTGGTGGTGCATGATGCTCCCCATACCACTCTGTCAGTTCGTTCTCACCGAGGGCCTCTTATCAATCAGTTCAAAAGCATTGAGCGCAGCCCGTGCCGCGTTCTTATTACCGGGGCCAGTATCGCGGGGTGTGCCGCGGCCTGGTGGCTGACGCAGCGCGATTGCGATGTCACGGTTGTCGAGCAGGCGCCTGCCTTTCGTGATGGCGGGCAGAATGTGGATGTGCGGGGCGCGGCTCGGGAGGTCTTGCGTCTGATGGGGCTTGAGCAGGCGGTAAAGGAGCTCAATACCGGCGAGACCGGGCTTGCGTGGGTCGATGAGGACAACCGCACGGCGGCGCGCATCGATCTGGCCGGTCTGGACGGGGACGGCCCGACGGCTGAGCTTGAGGTGTTGCGCGGTGATCTTGCGCGTCTGCTGTATGAGGCGTCGTCTGCTGATGCGTTCTATCGCTTTGGTGATCGTATCGTCTCGGTCGAGCACGATGCGGAGGGCGTGTCGGTCACGTTCGAGGGCGGTGGCGAGGAGCGTTTTGATCTGTTGATCATTGCTGAAGGTGTCGGCTCGCGCACGCGGGAGCTGGTGTTCCCCGGCGAGAACCAGCCGCGCCGGATGGACCTGGCCAGCGCGTTCTTTACCGTGCCTCGGGCACCGACCGATAGCCAGACCGCGCGCTGGTATAACGCGGTGGGCGGTCGCAGTGCGGGGGTTCGTCCGGACAATCGCGGTACGACGCGTGCGTTCTTTAATGTGCAGGGCCGAAGCCACCTGACGGTCGGTAACAGTGTTGCCGAGCAGAAGGCGTTTCTTCGCGCGTCGTTTGCAGGCGCGGGCTGGGAGGTGCCTCGTCTGCTGGAGGGGATGGAGGCTGCGGAGGATTTCTGGTTCGATGACTTGCGTCAGGTGAAGATCGATCGCTGGTCGAATGGCCCTGTGGTGTTGCTGGGCGATGCGGCCTGGTGTGTCACGCCGTTGGGCGGGGTGGGTGCTTCACTGGCGCTGATTGGTGCGTATGTGTTGGCGGGCGAACTCACCAGAACCGACACGATTGCTGGGGCCCTTGCTGCGTACGAATATGTCCTGCGCCCTGTGGTGAAAAAGTCGCAGAGCGTGCCGAAACTTGTTCCGCGTCTGGTCCATCCTCGCAGTCAGACCGGGGTGAAGATCCTGCGCGCCGTGCAGCGTTTGGTCGCAACACCCTTCATCAGCAAGCGTGCTGCCAAGGCGCTGACCCCGGCGATTCAGTCATTCACGCTTCCGGATTATCGATAGCGCTACAGACGTGCGTTAAAAGCTGCACCGGGCCCTGCGGTGGTCATGGCGCTGTCGAACTCGATCAGTCACGGCCCGGCCAGGACGATGATCGGGTCGTTCGGCAATGCCTTGAGGTTGATCGTGACCTTCGCCGGTTGCTCCGTGGTCGCTCACGGCTTTTATGCGCCGCATGATCACACTGCGGCTGCCTTGCGTTCAGGTTCGGCGCTGATCAGAAAACTACACACCTCCGTACTCCCGTTCTTTTTTTCGAACGGGCTATTGTCCTTTCCCCCCGCAATGCCTAGGATTCGTTTGAGATTTCAAACGCTCTTGTTCGGTCTTCCTGCCTTCATGCGTTGCGCAGCGCTGGAACCCGATGGAATGTTTTCCTGACGATGGCTTCCAAATGGGTGCATCGATATCAATTGTTCGCGTCGCCTCTCGGGCGATGCTGTTTAGGAGGCCGACATGCAGCTCAAAGATTCCACACTGTTCCGCCAGCAAGCCTACATCAACGGCCAGTGGCTGGATGCGGACGGTGGTCAGTCGATCAAGGTCAACAACCCTGCCAACAACGAGATCCTTGGCACTGTGCCAAAAATGGGCGCAGGCGAGGCGCGTCGGGCGATTGAGGCGGCTGACAAGGCGCTGCCGGCCTGGCGTGCGCTGACCGCCAAGGAGCGTGGCAACAAGCTGCGCCGCTGGTTCGAGCTGATGATCGAGAACCAGGACGACCTGGGTCTGCTGATGACGCTGGAGCAGGGCAAGCCACTGGCTGAAGCCAAGGGCGAGATCACCTACGCCGCGTCGTTCATCGAGTGGTTCGCCGAAGAAGCCAAGCGCGTCTATGGCGATGTGATCCCCGGTCACCAGCCAGACAAGCGTCTGATCGTGCTCAAGCAGCCGATTGGTGTGACGGCGGCGATCACCCCATGGAACTTCCCGGCGGCAATGATCACCCGCAAGGCCGGTCCGGCACTGGCGGCGGGCTGCACCATGGTGCTCAAGCCTGCGTCGCAAACGCCGTTCTCGGCACTGGCCCTGGCTGAACTGGCCGAGCGTGCGGGTATCCCGGCTGGTGTGTTCAGCGTGGTGACCGGCAGCGCAGGCGATATCGGTGCCGAGCTGACCGGCAACCCGATCGTGCGCAAACTGTCCTTCACCGGCTCGACCGACATTGGTCGCCAGCTGATGGCCGAGTGCGCCAAGGACATCAAGAAGGTTTCCCTGGAGCTGGGCGGTAACGCGCCTTTCATCGTGTTCGACGATGCCGACCTCGACAAGGCGGTCGAAGGCGCGATGATCTCCAAGTACCGCAACAACGGCCAGACCTGCGTGTGCGCCAACCGCATCTACGTGCAGGACGCGGTGTATGACGCGTTCGCCGAGAAGCTCAAGGCGGCGGTCGGCAAGCTGAAAATCGGTAACGGCCTGGAAGACGGCGTCACCACCGGCCCGTTGATCGACGACAAGGCAGTGGCCAAGGTCAAGGAACATATCGCCGACGCCGTCAGCAAGGGCGCAACCGTGCTGACCGGTGGCAACAGCCTGGAAGGCTCGTTCTTCGAACCGACCATTCTGGTCAACGTGTCGAAAGATGCCGCCGTGGCCCGGGAAGAAACCTTTGGTCCGCTGGCCCCGCTGTTCCGCTTCAAGGACGAGGCCGAAGTGATCGCGATGGCCAATGACACTGAGTTCGGTCTGGCGTCGTACTTCTACGCGCAGAACATGAGCCGCGTGTTCCGTGTTGCCGAGGCGCTGGAATATGGCATGGTGGGTATCAACACCGGCCTGATCTCCAACGAATTGGCGCCGTTCGGCGGTATCAAGTCGTCCGGCCTGGGCCGTGAAGGCTCCAAGTACGGCATCGAAGATTATCTGGAAATCAAATACCTCTGCCTGTCGGTCTGACCGACGCTCGGGTATTGCAGCCGATGGCGCGCGAGAGCGACGTGTCATCGGCTTTTGTTGCACCGCAGTTTCCTGGTGGCCTGAAGGCTGCAGCAGTCGATCATCGTATGCTGCCGCAGTTGATCCGGTCCGCTTGATCCTTGACCCACGCCGACCGATGAGCGGCGAATGAGGAATACATGAGCAAGACTAACGAATCCCTGATGCAACGCCGCCATGCAGCCGTCCCGCGTGGCGTTGGTCAGATCCACCCGATCTTCGCTGCTTCGGCGAAGAACGCGACCGTTACCGACGTGGAAGGTCGTGAGTTCATCGACTTCGCGGGCGGTATTGCCGTTCTGAACACCGGCCACCTGCACCCGAAGATCATCGCCGCCGTGCAAGAACAGCTGACCAAGCTGAGCCACACCTGCTTCCAGGTACTGGCGTACGAGCCTTACGTCGAGCTGTGCGAGAAGATCAACGCCAAAGTGCCGGGTGATTTCGACAAGAAAACCCTGCTGGTGACCACCGGTTCCGAAGCGGTGGAAAACGCCGTGAAGATCGCCCGTGCTGCGACCGGTCGTGCGGGCGTTATCGCCTTCACCGGCGCTTACCACGGCCGCACCATGATGACCCTGGGTCTGACCGGCAAAGTCGTGCCTTACTCGGCCGGCATGGGCCTGATGCCGGGCGGTATCTTCCGCGCGCTGTACCCGTGCGAGCTGCATGGTGTGAGCGTTGACGATTCCATCGCCAGTATCGAGCGCATCTTCAAGAACGACGCCGAGCCCAAGGACATCGCTGCAATCATCATTGAGCCGGTTCAGGGCGAAGGTGGTTTCTACGTGGCGCCGAAGGCCTTCATGCTGCGTCTGCGCGAGCTGTGCGACAAGCACGGCATTCTGCTGATCGCTGACGAAGTGCAGACCGGCGCGGGTCGTACCGGCACGTTCTTCGCGATGGAGCAGATGGGCGTTGCGGCTGACCTGACTACTTTCGCCAAGTCCATCGCAGGCGGCTTCCCGCTGGCGGGCGTATGCGGCAAGGCTGAATACATGGACGCCATCGCACCCGGCGGTCTGGGCGGCACCTATGCCGGTAGCCCGGTGGCCTGTGCTGCGGCACTGGCGGTGCTGGACATCTTCGAAGAAGAGCACCTGCTGGAGCGCTGCAAGGCGGTTGGCGAGCAGTTGGTGACCTCGCTCAAGGCGATGCAGGCCAAGTACCCGGTTATCGGTGAAGTGCGTGCGCTGGGTGCGATGATCGCTGTCGAGCTGTTCGAAGACGGCGATTCGCACAAGCCTAACGCCGCTGCCGTGGCTCAGGTGGTTGCCAAGGCGCGTGACAAGGGTCTGATTCTGCTGTCCTGCGGTACTTACGGCAACGTGTTGCGCGTGCTGGTACCGTTGACCGCCGAAGACGAATTGCTGAACCGCGGCCTGGCCATTCTCGACGAATGCTTTGCTGAAATCGCGTAAAAAGTGTGAAGTCATGAATTGATTAATTTATGACCAAACAGACAAAAAAAGCCCGTTTCGACGGGTTTTTTTTGCGTTTGAGCAGGGTATTTCGCTGTTTTGGGTATATCCGGACGTTTGCATTGGCTAAGGTGATCGCATTGACATCGGAGAGTCATGATGACCGCTGTAGTTTTGCCCGCCGTTCCTCGCGTACTGATAGCCGAGTCTGATCCATGGGTTCGCGAGACGCTTAGCGACCTGGTGTTGGACGTGCGTGCGGATATCGAGCTGGAGATGTGCACCGATGGCAAACAGGCCGTCGAGTGGATGAAAAAACACCTGCCGGACCTGATCATCGCCGCCCGCGAGCTGCCGGGGATCGATGGCCTGAGCCTGTTGCGTGGCGTGCGCAATCTGCGTCGTCAGCCCGCCATCCCGTTCATTCTGATCAGCAATCGCAATGACAGCGCCAGCGTGCGTGAGGTCGTGCCGCTGGCGCCGACTGCCTACCTGACCAAACCACTGAACACCGAAGGGCTGCGCCAGCGCCTTGAAGGCCTGCTGCTGGAACGCAGCGCCCCGGTTGCGGGTGCGGTGCCCGCGCTGACGCCGGGCCTGACCCTGACCAAGTTTCTCGACAAACGCCGTGATATAGCCGATGGCGCGCCGCTGTTCGTCGATGTCGCCACGGCGGTGACGCTCAGCCAGACCGCCAGCGGCATCGACGCCGCCTTGCTGGAGCAGGAGCTGCGCAACGATCCGCACATCACGGCAGTACTGATCGCAGCTGCCAATACGGCGGCGCAGCATCTGGGCAAGCCGATCCAGACCATGGGCGGGGCGCTGGCCATTCTCGGGCCGGTGCAGGGTGCCAATATCGCGTCAGGCCTGGCCAAAAAGCGTATGGCGGTGCTGACCAATGATGCGTTGCTGGCCAAGGCCCATGAGCTTTGGAGCCTGTCGCAGCGCACGGCAGATTACGCACGCATTCTGGGCGGCATGCTGGAGCTGGATGCGGAGCGCTGCTTCAGCGCCGGGCTGTTGCAATCGCTGGGTGATCTGGCGGTATTGGGTTGTCTGCAGGAGTGGCTGCTGGCTGGCGGCGAACTGGATGAGCAGGTGATCGGGCAGTCTCTGGAACAGTATTCCGCTGCCTTCGGTTCTGCTCTGCGCACGCGCTGGCGTTTGCCGCTGGAACTGCGTGAGCTGATCGCTGCGGTGTATCAGTACAACACCGGCATCTACACGCGCGAAGTGCTGGCAATGAACCTGGCGGGGCAGATGGCGCGCCTGGGCGAGGAAGAAAGTGTCACCACGCTGATCAAGACCAAGTCGGCCAAACTGTTGAAGCTCAGCGTCGGTGACTTGCAGCGCCTGCGCAAGAAGCTGACGGGGGTGACGGATCCGAGTTTGCTGAGGCCGCTGACGACCGAAACTGAGGTGGCTGCCGAGGCGGTCGAAGATGGGTTGCTCGACGTGGCATCTGAGACACCTGCTGAAGAGCCTGCTGCAATCGAGGATCCGGCAGCCGCTGTTCAGGGTTCGCCCGAGAAGTAAAACCCGACCGACGCCTTCGCGAGCAAGGCGAATCGCCGCCCAGCCGCCCCTCAGGGCGTCATGCCGTGCGCGCTCCCACAAGATACCGCGTACTCCCGTAGGAGCGAACTTGTTCGCGAAGGCGGTATTCCTGACGCAGAAAAGCCATCGACTGCACCGGACTCTTCGCGAGCAAGCTCGCTCCCACAAGGTACCGCGTACTCCTGTAGGAGCGAGCTTGTTCGCGAAGGCTATATTCCAAACGCAGCCAACGCAGTGAATGTACCGCCCTCTTCGCGGACAAGTCCGCTCCTACAGGGCACCGCAGACTCCTGTAGGAGCGAGCTTGTTCGCGAAGGCGGTATTCCTGACGCAGAAAAGCAATGGACTGCACCGGACTCTTCGCGAGCAAGCTCGCTCCTACAGGGCACCGCAGACTCCCACAGGGCTTGATGCTGTGTGCGCTCCCGTGGGAGCGAGCTTGCTCGCGAAAGCTATCTTCCAAACGCAGCCAATGCATTGAATGTACCTCCCTCTTCGCGGACAAGTCCGCTCCTACAGGGCACCGCAGACTCCCACAGGGCTTGATGCTGTGTGCGCACTTGCTCGCGAAGGGGCCGGTACAGCCACTGAAGATTTGCTGATCAGGCAGACCGTCTTCGCGAGCAAGCTCGCTCCCACAAGATACCTCGTGCTCCCGCGGGGGCGACCGGGGCGGCGATCCGCCTTGCTCGCGAAGGAGCCAGTCGTGCTTTCTACATTCGAGAAGGCATTTCAGACCAGTACGATCTGGTTCTTGCCTTGGCGCTTGGCCTGATACATCGCGGCGTCGGCGCGGCCGTAGAGGGTTTCGAGGCTTGGGTCGTCCGCGCCCAGGTTGGTCAGGCCCTGGCTGGCGGTGATGCTGAAGGTGGTGCCGCCGGACTGGAAATTCTGACGCTGGATCTCGCGTTGCAGGCGCTCGGCGATCTGCATGGCCATGTCCGGCGCGCAACCGGGGAATACTGCGGCGAACTCTTCACCGCCGATACGCCCGAACAGGTCACCACGCCTCAATGCCGAACGACCGCTTTCGGCGATGCGTTGCAGCACGGTATCGCCTTCCTGATGGCCGTAGGTGTCGTTCACCAGCTTGAAGTCATCGATGTCCAGCAGCAAAAACGCCAGCGGCGTACCGTTGAGGCGAGCCAGTTCGAACTCGCGCTGGGCGCATTCGAAAAAGTGCCGGCGGTTGCTGCTCTGGGTCAGCACATCGGTGGTCGCCAGGCGTTGCAGCTCATCCTCGAGGTGCTTCTTCTCGGTGATGTCTTCGGCGATGCCCACCACGATCAGACGCTGGCTGGCGTCGGCGCGATGACTGACGAAGCATTTATCGCTGAGCCAGCGTACTTCGCCATCCGCACGAATGATCCGGTACTCGCGGTCCTCGATCGAGCCTTTCTCGATGACCTCGTTCAGGCTGCGCTCGGCGTAGTTCAGGTCATCGGGGTAGATGCTGTCGCGCCACTCACTGTAGTCAGCCAGCAGCAGGCCCGCCGAACGACCGAAGATGCGCTCGTAGGCCGGGCTGACATAGATCATGTGCTGGGTTTCCCAGTCGAACGCCCACAAAACAGCGTTCACGCTCACCAGCAACGAGCTGAACAATTGTTCGCGCTCGCTCAGACGTGCGACTTCTGCCTGAGCGTGCATCAGGGCTAACAGGGTTTCTGCGGCTGCGGGCATATCAGTGATCGGTGAGCCGGGTAGGGAAGTGAAAGGCTGCTTTTCCATAAGAACCATCTCAAACGTTTACGGCCAGTAAGGCGCCCTATCCCGATTGGCGGGAAAGTTGATGAGATAGACGGGGAGGGGATAAGTTCCGGGACCGGCGCGCCAGGGGATGGCGCGCCGATCAACGGTTCAGGCGTGTGCGGGGCGTAGCGAGTAGGTTTTCAGCTGGTCGGCGAACTCGCGCAGGGACTGAATACCGCTGGCTTCGGCCTCGTGAATCCACTCTTTCATGGCCGACAGCATGTCGTGACCGTTGCTGCTGGTCTTGACCCAGATCTGTTGCAACGCGAGGCGTTTTTCGTAGATCACTTTCAGCGCATGGCTGTGTTCCAGCATGGTCTGAATGCGCAGGTGATGTCTATCATCGAGCAGGCTGGTCTCACGCGACAGCAGGCGCTTGGCACGACGGAACTGATGACGCACCGACTCGTCGGCCTTGCCGAGTTCCTGAGTAACCAGCGGCGCGATGACCAGCTTGCGGTACTGCGCCATGATCTGGAAACGGTTGTTGAGGATCGCCATCGCGGTGTCCATGTCCATATGGCCCTTGCCTTCGACCCGATGGGCGATAGGCGCGACCCGCTGGACCTTGGCCAGACCCAGGAAGCTGAACACTTTGATCCATGCCCAGCCCATGTCGAACTCCCACGGCTTGACCGACAGCTTGGCCGAGTTGGGGTAGGTGTGGTGATTGTTGTGCAGTTCTTCGCCGCCGATCACGATGCCCCACGGCACCAGATTAGTGGCTGCATCGCGGCACTCGAAGTTGCGATAGCCGACCGCATGACCCAGCCCGTTGACCACACCGGCAGCCCAGAAGGGAATCCACATCATCTGCACGGCCCAGACCGTGATACCGAGCGCGCCGAACAGCGCCACGTCGATGACCGCCATCAAAGCGATGCCCAGCAGCTTGTAGCGCGAGTACAGATTGCGCTCGATCCAGTCTTCCGGGCAGTTCTTGCCGTAGATCCGCAGGGTGTCCTGGTTCTGCGCTTCCTCGCGGTATAGCTCTGCGCCCTTGCGCAGTACCGTAGACAGCCCCTTGACGACCGGGCTGTGCGGATCGTCGACGGTTTCGCATTTTGCGTGGTGTTTGCGGTGGATGGCTGTCCACTCGCGGGTGTTCTGGGCAGTGGTCAGCCACAGCCAGAAGCGGAAGAAGTGTTTCAGACCCGCATTGAGCTCCAGGGAGCGATGGGCTGAATAGCGGTGCAGATAGACCGTAACGCCAATGATCGTTATATGGGTCATGACCAGCGTGACCGCTATTAACTGCCAGACGGAAAGGTCGAGCAAACCGTTGTACCACATAGGCTGTTTGGCCCTCGTAGAAATACCTGTGAAGAAAAAAGTCGCAACGGCATTATCACTGACATGGCTCAGAAAACCAGTCACCCTTGCAGATAAGCGTCGCAGGATGTTTCTTGCTTTATAATCCAGACCTTTCGTAAGGCTCGGTTTTTTATGTCCGATTATTCCCGTAACGCGCTGCGAACCGCCGTTCTGTATGGGCTGCTGTCGATTCTGTGGTTCGCGACAGGCAGCGCCCTGCTGTCTTTTTTCGTCAAGGATCCGGCTCGACTGTCCGTCGGACAACAGATGATCGGTTACGGCTGGGCGTTGCTCAGCACCGTCATGATCTTCATTGCACGTGACAAATTGAAGGCCATCGTCGGCGGCGAAGCGCTGTTCGAGCGCCAACAACAGGACTATGACCGGCTGCTGCTGGCGGCGGTGGTGTTCGACAGTACGCGTGAGGGCGTGCTGGTCAGTGATGCCGAAGGGCGTATTGTCCATGTAAATCGTGCGTTTGTGGACATCACTGGCTATCAGGCCGACGAGGTGCTGGGTTTCAACCCCAGCAAGTTCAAGTCCGGTCGTCATGGCCCCGAGTTTTATCGGCAGATGTATCACTCACTGCAGAGTGCCGGGCAGTGGAGCGGAGAGATCTGGAACCGGCGCAAAAGCGGCGAGATCTATCCGCAATGGCAAACCATCCGCTGCATCAAGGGTGAAGACGGGCAGGCCAGGCATTTTGTGGCGGTGTTTTCCGACATCACGGCCATCAAGCGCTCCGAGCAGGAGCTGGCGCAACTGGCCCATTACGATGCGCTGACCGAGTTGCCCAATCGTCTGCTGCTGACCGACCGTATCAGCCAGGCGCTGACCTCGGCGCGCTCCAGCAAGCGCGGCTGTGCGCTGCTGGTGGTCGACCTGGACAACTTCAGAAACATCAACGACAGCCTTGGCCATAACATCGGCGACGAAGTGCTCAAGGCGGCAGCCGAACGTCTCAATGCGCTGGCCGATAGCGGTATGACGGTCTCGCGGCTGGGCGGTGACGAATTCGCGCTGCTGGTCAAAAACTGTACGCACATGGTGCATGCCGCAGCGCTCGCGCAGCAGGTGATCAATGCCTTCAAAGCGCCGTACCCGATTGGCGGGCATCAGTTGTTCGTCACTGCCAGTATCGGTATCAGCCTGTTTCCCGGTGACGCGCTGACGGCCGAGCAATTGTTGCGCAATGCCGACTCGGCGCTGTTCAAGGCCAAGACCGATGGCCGCGAAGGGTTTGCGCTGTACACCGAAGAGCTGACCGCCCACGCCCAGCAGCGGGTGCAACTGGCCAGCGAGCTGCGCCAGGCCATCGAGCAGGACCAATTGCGGGTGTTCTACCAAC
>Ga0105244_10000158_pt1 | contig 70253 bp, 63 predicted proteins | sample KBSM44metaG_FD_80423 | JGI IMG/M metagenome (GOLD analysis project Ga0105244, IMG submission 80423) | Miscanthus rhizosphere microbial communities from Kellogg Biological Station, Michigan, USA - KBS M4-4 metaG | ecosystem: Host-associated > Plants > Roots > Rhizosphere > Soil | place...
GCGCCACGGCGGCGCCGATGACACCAACCTGATCGTGCCGATGGGCCTGTATCGCCAGAACCAGCAGACGCAGCGGATCTTCGCCATCGTCATGAGTTCGATCGCGGCGGTATCGTTGCTGGTCGGCGGCATCGGCATCATGAACATCATGCTGGCCAACGTGCTGGAGCGGCGCCGCGAGGTGGGCCTGAAGCGGGCGCTGGGCGCGCGCCGGCGCGACGTGGTCGAGCAATTCCTGGCCGAGGCCCTGGTGATCGCCGTCAGCGGCGCATTGCTTGGTGTGGTGCTGGGCGCGGTGGCGGCCTACAGCATCGCCGCCTTGGCCGGCTGGTCGGTGGCATGGTCCGCGGTCAGCCTGATCGCGGCGGTGCTGCTGTGCGTAGCGGTGGGCCTTGCCTTCGGCGTCTTCCCCGCGCGCCAGGCCGCCGCCCTCGACCCGATCGCCGCCTTGCGCAGCGACGGCTAAAAAAACCACGGGGGCAGTGCCGACATTCGGACATTTTGGAACTTTCGGCCGTCTAAAAAGTTCCGCGTTTTTGCGATTTGTCCGAATGTCGGACCTGACCCCGGGTTAGCGGCCTTATTTGCGACTTTCGGGTTGCAACGTCATCCGCGCTGGCGGCGCCGGGCGGCAAAGCTCAGCGACAGCGCCGAGACCAGGAAGTAGAACGCGCCGAAACCCGCGTAGCCGGCGACCGTGGCGATCGATGGCTCCGCCGGCAGTTGCGCCTGGGAGATGAAGAACGCGCCGGCGAGCGCCGATTGCGCGCCGCTCAGTATCATCGCCCATTGCGCGCCGTGGGTTTTCCAGCGGCGCAGCGCGGTGCCGAGCTGTAGCAATCCTGACCCGATGGCCCAGGCGCCGAACACGACCAACACCCGGTGCATGTCGGGCAGGCTGACCGCGATCGCCAACGCGACGGCAAGGCTCACGAGGACGTTGATCAGCTGGGTACGGTTCCGCGCCAGCCCGCCGCTGCGTTTGCCGTCGATGAAATTGGCCAGCGCGTCCCATGCCGGATAGCCGATCAGCAGCAGCGCGCTGGCGGTAGCCGAGTTTTTGCCAATCGTTATCGCCGCGATGAGCCATAGCGCCGAAAAAGCCGCGCGGACGTAGTAGTAGCGTTTGAGCCAGTTTTCCTGCTCGGCCGGGATGTTGATATTCGTTTGCTGGGACATATATTTTCCGTTTGTGTGCTACCTACTAGTTGGTAGGTATTAGGGTTAAAAAACCGAGCCCGAAGCGCATTAGAGCTTAGGGGCTCGACGAAACTACGGTCGCGATAAATACCGCGTCAATTGTGCGCTGGCGATAGTGCCGAACATCGAGCCGTCGCCATACGCACGTGCCGATAGCATCGCGCCGTGCACCGTGGCCATGAAGATCTCCGCCTCGACCTGCGGCGTGTAGGCCGATTGGATCGTTCCTAGTCGCATTCCCTCGGCCAGCACCGAGGCCAGCCAATCCGACAGGAACCGAAAGTAGGAACGCACTTCGATCGCCACATCTTCGGGCAAGATCGGCAACTCTCCGGCCAGCAGGGCGCAGACGCAAAATGGCGCGCTCAGATCCTCGATGCATTTCGACCAATGCTGGATGTAGGCACGCAACTGCTCCACCGGATCGGCAATGGCTTGCCGCAGATGGCCTAGCCCTTCCTCCGTGGCGCTGCGGTGTTGCACCACCAGCGCCTTGACCAGATCCACCTTGTTGGGAAAGTGGTGGTGGATGCTGGCCTTGCGGATACCGACCACCTCGGCGATATCGGCGTAGCTGAAACCGTTATAGCCGCCTGCGACGATCAAACCCCGTGCGCAGGCGACAATCTCTTCAGCGGTGTTGGATAATTTACTCATGTGACGAATACTACCTTCCAGTAGGTAGGCTCGTCAACAGCTTTTTAATGACGGGCCGATGCCGACGCGCCTTGCCGGTAGCCGTCGGTCAGGGTGTTGAGGAAGGCCACCAGGTCGGCGATGTCGCGTTCGCTCAGGGACGGCGCGCCGCCCGGGCGGCCGCCGAACGGCGCGTCCATGTTGACGTTGGCCTCCAGCCCGGCCGGCTGGTCGTCGAACTTGCGCTCTTTGTACCACTTCATCGGCGTCGTATCGCGCGTGGCGTAGAAGCGCACCACGTCCTCCAGCCGGCTAAAGCTGCCATTGTGGAAGTAGGCCTTGCGCAGCGCGACGTTGCGTAGCGATGGCGTCTTGAAGCGGCCGCAATATTCCTTGTGGTCCTTGAGGTCGGTGCGGTCCGGGCCGCACAGGCCGAGGTCGTAGTGGCGCGGGTCGGCGTTGACCAGCAGCTTGCGGTTGCGCGGTACGCCAATGTTGATCAGGCCGTAGTCGGTGAACTGCGGGAACACGCCGCCGGGCGAGATGCGGCTGATGTGGCAGGACGCGCAGTTGCCCTTGGTTTCGTCGTTGAACACTTGTAGCCCGCGCAGCTCCGGCGCCGACAGCGTGGCCTGCTTGCGCAGGAACGCGTCGTACTTGCTGGTATAGGGATAGAAATCGGCCGGGCTTTCCTGGAACACCTCCAGCGCCATCAACGCGCCCTGCAGGGCGGCGTTGGGCCGCGTGAAGATGTCGGCGCCGTACACCTCCCGGAACTTCGCCGCCAGCGGACTGGCCTGCAACCGCGCCAGCACCGCCGCCCCGTCCTTGTTGCCCATCTCGCGCGCCGATAGCAGCGGCCCCAGCGCCTGCTCGTGCGCCGACCGCGCGCGGCCGTCCCAGTCGTGGCCGCCGGTCGGGCCGGCGTCGGTGCTGTCGTCGCCGTCGTCGTCATGGTAGTGCTCGCTGAAGGCGGGGGCGTTCTGGATGTAGCGCAGCGACGGCGTCGCGCGCGTGCCTTCGGTCTTGCCGTCGGCGCCACCCAGTTGCGCCGCCAGATTGTTGTTGGGACCGTAGGCGTTGTCGGGACTGTGGCAACTGGCGCAGGCCAGCTTGCCCGAGGCCGACAGGCTGGTGTCGTTGAACATGGCACGCCCCAGTTCGGTCAGTTCGGGCACCGTCGGCCGCCGCCCGGCCGGGGGCGCATAGGCGGCGCGCGGCGCGTCGGCGGCTGGGGCGGAGACTTGCGCCGCGTCGGTGGGTGTCGCGCGCTGGCAGGCGCCCAATAGCGCGGCCAGCAGAAGTGCATAAATGATTTTCATGCGCTCAGACTACCAATATGACATGACGACTACATGACTGTTAGAAAACGATACAAAACGATACGTTTCCGGCTCCGCCATTTCATCGTCCTGACATATTCGCCGCCTAGCATGAGCCGCTTTCATCCCACCCACAAGGCAAGAACATGACATCCAAACTGAAAACGGTCCTGCGCCCGCTACCGCTGTTGTTGTTGGCGGCCGGCGCCGGCGCCGGCCTGATCGCCTGCGGCAGTTCGTCCGACGGCGACGTACCGACCCTGTCCGGCCAGGTGGTTGGCAGCTATTACGAAAACGCTTCGGTCTGTCTGGAAAGCGGCAGCGCCAAGCTGACCTGCGACAGCAATTCGGGCAGCGTGCGCACCGGTGCCGACGGCAGTTTTAAAGTGACCGGCACCAGCAGCGGCGCGCTGCTGGTCACCGTCGGCACCGACGCCGTCCGTCACGACGCCCCAGGCGACGCCGGCACCAAGGTCACGCAAAAGCTGGTGTTTCGCGCGCCGAACGGCCACACCGGCATCATCGACGCCATCAGCACCGAGCTGAGCGCGATCATGGACGCCAACGGCGGCGACTTCGCCAAGGCCAGCGCCCAGCTGGCGGCGCGTATCGGCGTGGCCGAAAGCAATCTGCTGGCCGACGTCAACAAGGTCTCCGGCGACGACCAGGCCAGGCTGAAAGCCGAGAACGACAATTTCACCGCCGTCATCGCCGCCGCCGGCACGCAGAGCGCCAGCGCCGACGTGGCTAACGCCATCAGCGCCGGCGCCGCGCTGGGCAACATCAAGAACATCGTCGTCATCTACGCGGAGAACCGGGGCTTCGACAATCTGTATGGCCTGTTCCCGGGCGCTAACGGCGTGCCCGGCGTCAATCCGACCTCGACCGGCGGCTACGTGGCGCAGAAGGATGTCGACAACAGCACCTTGCCGGTGCTGCCGCCGACCTGGGGCGGCATGACCGCCGCCGGCCAGAGCCTGGTGATCACGCAGGCGCAGTCGGCCAACCTGCCGAACAAGCCGTTCCAGATCGACGACGTCAACAGCCCGATCGCGATGCCGCAGTCGGTCATCACGCGCGACCTGGTGCACCGCTTCTACAACAACCAGATGCAGATCAACGGCGGCGCCAACGACAAGTTCGCCCTGTATTCGGACGCCGGCGGCCTGACCATGGGCTACTACGACGGCAGCAAGATGAAGATGTGGGACATCGCCAAGCAGTATGCGCTGGCCGACAACCTGTTCATCGGCGCCTTCGGCGGCTCGTTCCTGACCCACCAGTACCTGATCTGCGCCTGCGCGCCGCAATACCCGAACGCCGACAAGTCGGTGGCTGCCGGGTCGATCTCGAAGATCGATGTCGACGCCAAGGGCAACTTCGTGCGCCTGACGCCGTCGGCCACCTCGCCCGGCAGCGTGCTGAACGGCGCGCAGACCTACGCCAACGACAGCACCTTGACGCCGGCCGACGCCAGCGGCATGTTCTACGCGGTCAACACCATGCAGCCGCCGTTCCAGCCGAGCAGCAACGCCCCGGCCGGCGCCGACGGCAGCCACTTGTACGCCGATCCGGCCAAGGCCAACACCTTGCCGCCGCAGACGCAGAAAAACATCGGCGACATGCTGACCAGTAAGAACATCGACTGGGCCTGGTATGCCGGCGCCTGGAACAGCACCACCGCCAACGCCACCTCGGCCACGCGCGGCGGCTTTGCCAACCCGCCCAACTTCCAGTTCCACCATCAGCCGTTCAACTACTTCGCCGAGATGGACCCGGTGACGAATGCGTCCTACCGCGCGGCGCACCTGAAGGATTACGACACCCAGTTCGTGGCCGACGTCGCCGCCGGCACCTTGCCGCCGGTGGCCTTCTACAAGCCGCAGGGCAACCTGAACCAGCATCCCGGCTACGCCTCGGTGGCCGACGGCGACGCCCACATCGCCGATGTCATCGCCAAGCTGAAGCAGAGTCCGCAGTGGAAGAACATGCTGGTCATCGTGACCTACGACGAGAACGGCGGCTTCTACGACCACGCCGCGCCGCCGAAGGGCGACCGCTGGGGCCCGGGCACGCGCGTGCCGGCGATCATCGTGTCGCCGTTCGTCAAGAAGGGTTCGGTCGACCATACGCAGTATGATTCGGCCTCGATCCTGCGCGCCATCACGCATCGCTTCAACCTGCCGGTGCTCGATGGCCTGACGGTGCGCGACCAGGCGCTGGCCGCCAACGGCGCCAAGCCGATGGGCGATTTCAGCGCGGCGCTGGCCCTGACGCCGCAGGAGTAGGCGACCGGCGCCGAACGGGAAACCGGCGCCACAAACAAAAATGGCCGGGATCGTACCCGGCCCTTTTTTAGCGTCGACGAAAGATCAGATTATTTGGCGGCCTTGAGCAGGCGCGCGACGTCCAGCGCGAAGTAGGTCAGCACGGCGTCGGCGCCGGCGCGCTTGAACGCCAGCATCGATTCCATCATCACCTTGTCGTGGTCGAGCCAGCCGTTTTGCGCGGCGGCCTTGATCATCGCGTATTCGCCGCTGACCTGGTAGGCGAAGGTCGGCACCTTGAACTCGTCCTTGACGCGGCGCACGATGTCCAGATACGGCATGCCCGGCTTGACCATCACCATATCGGCGCCCTCGGCCAGGTCCAGGCCCACTTCGCGCAGGGCCTCGTCGGAATTGGCCGGGTCCATCTGGTAGGTGTTCTTGTCGCCCTTGCCGAGATTGGCGGCCGAGCCGACCGCGTCGCGGAACGGGCCGTAGAAGGCCGACGCATACTTGGCCGAGTACGCCATGATGCGCGTGTGGATGTGGCCCTTTTCCTCCAGCGCGGCGCGGATCGCGCCGATGCGCCCGTCCATCATGTCCGACGGCGCCACCACGTCGACGCCGGCGTCCGCGTGGCACAGCGCCTGGCGGATCAGCATGTCGGTGGTGATGTCATTGATGACATAGCCGTTGTCGTCGATCAGGCCGTCCTGGCCGTGGCTGGTGTACGGGTCGAGCGCGATGTCGGTCAGGATGCCCAACTGCGGGAACGCCTGCTTCAGGGCGCGCACGGCGCGCGGCACCAGCCCTTCCGGATTGGTCGCCTCGACGCCGTCGGGCGTCTTCTTGGCCACGTCGATCACCGGGAACAGCGCCAGCACCGGCACGCCCAGGCTCACGCATTCCTCGGCCACCTTCAGCAGCAGGTCGACCGAGACCCGCTCCACGCCGGGCATCGACAGCACCGGCTCGCGCTGGTGCGTGCCTTCGAGGATGAACACCGGGTAGATCAGGTCCGACGCCGTGACCGCGTTCTCGCGCATCAGCGCGCGGGAGAACGGGTCGCGGCGCATGCGGCGCATGCGGATGCCGGGGAATTGGGCGGAGGCGTGAGGCGTGTGCATCGTGAAAACTTCCTAAAGAGTGTGGGCAAGAAGGGCGGCTTGCTTATTCCGGCTTCGGCTGCTCCGCGTCCGGCTCGACGTCGTCTTCCATCTCGATCAGCTCGACCTGGGCCGCCGCTTGCTCGTCGGTGACGCCGGCCAGTTCCAGGATCTTGTCGTTGGCTTCGTCGATGCCGATGCGCTTGAGCGCGGAGAACAGTTGCACGGTGAACGGGAAGCCTTCGCCGTCCTCGTCGACATAGCTGTCGAGCTTGGCCTTGGCCTGGCGCAGCACGTTGACCGATTCGTTGCGGTTCAACTTGTCAACCTTGGTCAGAATGCAATGGATCGGCTTGCCGGTTGGCGCGAACCATTCGAGCATCTGGATGTCCAGGTCGGTAAACGGGCGGCGCGAGTCCATGATCAGGATCAGCGCGGCCAGCTGTTCGCGGCGCTGTACGTAGTCGCCCAGCAGGCGCTGCCAGTGCAGCTTGGCCGAACCGGACACTTCCGCGTAGCCGTAGCCGGGCAAGTCGACCAGCAGGCATTCGATTTCCTCGACGATGGTCGGGTCCTTGCGGTGCTGGGCGACGTGCGCGCCGCCGATCGAGAAGTAATTGATGTGCTGGGTGCGGCCCGGGGTCTTGGAGGCGAACGCCAGCCCTTTCTGGTTGCACAGGATGTTGATGGCGGTCGATTTGCCGGCGTTGGAGCGACCTGCAAAGGCGATTTCCGGCACCGTGGTATCGGGCAGGTCACGCAATTGGTTGACGGTCGTAAAGAAGCGGGCTTGCCAGAGTTTGGACATGGGATGGGGAAAAATGCAACAAAAGGGAGCAAATATGCTGGAAAGCTATTGTACAATGAGTGGTTACGAAGTGTTGCCATGCATATTTCGTGCTAGCGTGGGCGACAGTTTCAAAAAAACTTTTTAGACTCGTCTCAGGGTGCTTGAATGAATCGTGTGTTTTCACCATTTGTAAAATCCTTGCTCATCGCTCTGCTGGCAGTCTCTGCCTCCGCCTCCGCCGAAGAGAAAAAGCCCGCCGCGGCCCCTGCACCGAAAATCGACGCGGCCAAGGGCGGCGCCCTGTACACCGACGGCGACAACGCGCGCGGCCTGCCGGCCTGCGTCTCCTGCCACGGCGCCAACGGCAATTCGACCATCGCCGTCAATCCGAAATTGTCGGCCCAGCACGAGGGCTATATTTATAAGCAGTTGGTGAACTTTACCACCGTGGAGCGGAATCAACCGGTGATGACGACCTATGCCAAGATGCTGACGGACGAGGAAAAGCACAACATTTCGGCCTGGCTGAGCACCCAGGCCACCAAGCCGGGTGCGGCGAAGAACAAGGACACGATCGAACTGGGCAAGAAGATCTACCGCGGCGGCATCGCCGACAAGAACGTGCCGGCCTGCGCCAGCTGTCACGGCGCCAGCGGCGGCGGCATCCCGGTTCAGTATCCGCGCATCGCCGGCCAGCATCAGGATTACACGGTCGCGCAACTGGGCCTGTTCAAGTCCGGCGGCCGCAAGAACAGCGCGCAGATGAGCACGATCGCGCAGCGCATGTCGGACGAGGAAATGAAGGCCGTCGCCGATTACGTCGCTGGCTTGAAATAAGGTTGGCTTTGCCGCGCCGGTTGGCGCGGCGCCGCGAATAGACAAGGGCAGCAGCGCGAGCGGGCTGCCCTTTTTGTTGGTGCCGGGTGATACACTTGGTAGCTGTATCTTTTATTGAGACGTCCCACGCATGAGTAGCCCCAGCACCACCGGTATCGAACTGAAGACACGCCGCCCCATCGTCGGCGAGATCGTTGAACTGATTTCCTCCATGCGCTTCGCCATCGCGCTGCTGGCGATGATCGCCATCGCCGCCGTCATCGGCACGGTGATGAAGCAGAACGAGGCGACGCCGAACTACATCAACCAGTTCGGGCCGTTCTGGTACGAGGTGTTCGACAAGACCGGGCTGTACTCGGTGTATTCGGCGTGGTGGTTCCTGCTGCTGATGGGCATGTTGGTGACGTCGACCTCGCTGTGCATCGTGCGCAACGCGCCCAAGATGGTCAAGGACATGCGCAGCTGGCGCGAGAACGTGCGCGAGCAGTCGCTGCTGAACTTCCACCACAAGATGCAGTGGCGCGCGCCGCTGGCCCGCGCGGCGCTGGCGCGGCAGACCGCCGCCCGCCTGGCCGACGCCGGCTACAAGGTCAAGCTGGTCGAAAAGGACAACGGCACCTTGCTGGCGGCTAAGCAGGGCGCGGCCAACAAGTTCGGCTACATCTTCGCGCACTCGGCCATCGTCATCATCTGCGTCGGCGCGCTGTTCGATTCGGACATGCCGATCCGCTTCCAGGAATGGTTCCTCGGCAAGACGCCGTTCGGCGGCAGCGGCCTGATTTCGGCGGTGCCGCCGCAGCACCGCCTGAGCACGGCCAATCCCACCTTCCGCGGCAACACCCTGATCCCCGAGGGCGCATCGAGCGACAGCGCGCTGCTGCAGCGCGCCGACGGCGTGCTGATCCAGGAACTGCCGGTGACGATCAACCTGAAGAAATTCACCATCGACTTCTACAGCACCGGCATGCCCAAGCTGTTCGCCAGCGAGGTCGAGGTCAAGGACCACGCCAGCGGAGAGGTCGTCAAGGCCGTCATCGAGGTCAACAAACCGTTGCTGTACAAGGGCCTGGCGATCTACCAGTCCAGCTTTGAGGATGGCGGCAGCAAGCTCAAACTGACCGGCTTCCCGATGACCGGCGCCGACACCACGCCGTTCGCCATCGCCGGCGAGGTCGGCGGCAACACGGCGCTGGGCAAGGAATACACGGTCGAGTGGTCGGGCTTCCGCCCGTTCAACGTCGAGAACCTGGCCAGCCAGGACGCGCGCGCCGTCACCCAGGGCAAGAGCCTGCAGGAACAGTTCGCGCAGGGCCTCGACAAGCACACCGGCTCGGCCGGCCGCAACGCCAACAACAAGGATTTGAAGAACGTCGGCCCGAGCGTGCAGTACAAGCTGCGCGACAAGACCGGCCAGGCGCGCGAATTCCAGAACTACATGCAGCCGGTCACGGTCGATGGCGCCACGGTGTTCCTGGCCGGCGTGCGCTCGAATCCATCGGACGCCTTCAGCTTCCTGCGCATTCCGTCGGACGACGCCCATACCGTCAACGAGTGGATGCGCCTGCGGGCGGCGCTGACCGATCCGGCGCTGCGCGAGGCCGCCGCCAAACGCTACGCCGAGCGCGCCGCGCCGAAGGGCCCGAACGCGGAAACCCTGCGCGAGCAGATCGAGGCGTCGGCGCAAAAAAGCCTGACCCTGTTCGCCGGCGACAGCAAGGCGGCCGGCTTCCTGGCCATTTCGCAATTCCTGGAGAAGGTGCCGGAAGCGGGCCGCGAGAAGACCGCCGAGGTGTTCATGAAGATCCTCAACGGCAGCCTGTGGGAGTTGTGGCAGGCCGCGCGCGCCAAGTCCGGGCTGCCGGAGGTGAGCGCCGACGAGAACCACGGCCGCTGGCTGCTGCTGGCCACCAACGCGCTGTCGGACGCCTTCTTCTACGGCGCGCCGGTGTACCTGCAGCTCGACGAGTTCGTCGAGGTCAAGGCGTCGGTGTTCCAGGTGACGCGCTCACCGGGCAAGAACGTGGTCTATCTTGGCTGCGCGCTGCTGGTGCTGGGCGTGTTCTCGATGTTCTACATCCGCGAGCGCCGGCTGTGGGTGTGGATCAAGGACGAGGGCGACGGCGCGGAGGCGCTGATGGCCATGAGCACGCAGCGCAAGACGCTCGATTTCGAGCGCGAATTTGAAACTTTGAAAGAAAAGCTGCCACAATCGGCATAATTGCAATTTGTGGAGCAAACCCAGCGGTACCGGAGAACACAATGGAACTCACTAAAACTCAGCAAACCTATATTCAGGCGCCAGGCTATTTCAAGCGATTGACGACGTTCGACTGGATCTTCGCGCTGGCGCTGCTGGCCGGCGCCGTGTTCGGCCTGAACCGCTACGGCCACTTCATGGACATCTATGAAAAGGCGATCCTGCTGCTGGCCGCGCCCACCTTCGCCGCGCTCGGCTGGCACTGGAAGCCGGTGCGCTGGATGATGCCGCTGGTGGCGCTGCTGTCGCTGTGGGCGATCTCGATGTACGACGGCCAGCTCGACATGGGCAGCACCAAGTTCTGGCTGCGCTACATGCTGTCGAGCCAGTCGGCGATCCTGTGGATGAGCGTGATGTTCTGCCTGTCCACCCTGTTCTACTGGATAGGCTTCGCCGGCCGTTCGGATTCGATCTCCAGCCTGGGCTCCAAGCTGAGCTGGGCCGCCGTCGTGCTCGGCTGGACCGGCATGATGGTGCGCTGGTACGAGTCCTACCTGATCGGCGCCGACGTCGGCCACATCCCGGTGTCGAACCTGTACGAGGTGTTCATCCTGTTCTCGCTGATCACCGCGATGTTCTACTTGTATTTCGAGCAACGCTACGCGACCCGCCAGATGGGACCGTTCGTGCTGCTGATCATCACCGCCGCCATCGGCTTCCTGTTCTGGTACACCACGTCGCGCGACGCCGCCGAGATCCAGCCGTTGCTGCCGGCGCTGCAAAGCTGGTGGATGAAGATCCACGTGCCGGCCAACTTCATCGGCTACGGCAACTTCGCGCTGGCGGCGATGGTCGCGGCGGCCTATCTGCTGAAGACCTCGGGCTACCTGAAGGACCGCCTGCCGTCGGAGGAGGTGCTCGACGACGTCATGTACAAGGCCATCTCGGCCGGCTTCGCCTTCTTCACGATCGCCACCATTCTCGGCGCGCTGTGGGCGGCCGAGGCGTGGGGCGGCTACTGGTCGTGGGACCCGAAGGAGACCTGGGCGCTGATCGTCTGGCTCAACTACGCGGCCTGGCTGCACATGCGCCTGATGACGGGCCTGCGCGGCCGTCCGGCGGCGTGGTGGGCGCTGGTGGGCCTGCTGGTGACCACGTTCGCCTTCCTGGGCGTCAACATGTTCCTGTCCGGCCTGCATTCCTACGGGAAGCTGTAACATTTGGCTTGTACGGCTGACAATAAAATGTAATCGCAATGTAATCAGCGGCTTGCTTCGATTGGTGTAATGTTCAGGCTACTGGTAATCGCGTCTGAACCTTGCACCTTTCTGGAGTCAACATGCTGATCAAGCGTAGCCCCAACGGTATCGACCTGCCGTTTTCGTCGGAAATCACGCCGCGCGAACTGTACGAATCGCGCCGCAGCTTCATGAAGCAGATCGCCTTGGGCGCCGTCGGCAGCGCCGCGCTGCTGGAAATGGCCAACCGCGAAGCGTTCGCCCAGGGCGCCAATCCCAAGCTGGCGGCCAAGCTCAACCCGGCCTATTCGGCGCTCGACAAGCAGACGCCGTACAAGGACGCCACCACCTACAACAACTTCTACGAGTTCGGCACCGACAAGAGCGACCCGGCGCAAAACGCCGGAACCTTGAAGACCCGTCCGTGGACCGTCACCATCGAAGGCGAGGTCAAAAAGCCGATGACCCTCGACATCGACGCGCTGCTGAAGCTGGCGCCGCTGGAAGAGCGCGTCTACCGCCTGCGCTGCGTGGAAGGGTGGTCGATGGTGATCCCGTGGATCGGCTACTCGTTCTCGGAGATCATCAAAAAGGTCGAGCCGACCGGCAACGCCAAATACGTCGAATTCATCACCCTGGCCGACAAGAAGCAAATGCCCGGCGTCGGCAGCCGCGTGCTCGACTGGCCGTACACGGAGGGCCTGCGCATCGACGAGGCCAACCACCCGCTGGCGCTGCTGACCTTGGGCATGTACGGCGAGAACCTGACCAACCAGAACGGCGCGCCGGTACGCATGGTGCTGCCGTGGAAGTACGGCTTCAAGTCGGGCAAGTCGATCGTCAAGATCCGCTTCGTCAAGGACCAGCCGCGCACGTCGTGGAACCTCTCGGCGCCGCGCGAGTACGGCTTCTACTCCAACGTCAATCCGGAAGTGGACCACCCGCGCTGGTCGCAGGCGTCCGAACGCCGCATCGGCGAGGACGGCTTCCTGGCGCGCAAGCGCAAGACCTTGATGTTCAACGGCTATAACGATGTCGCGCCGCTGTATGCCGGCATGGATCTGAAGAAGTTCTTTTAACCATGGCGTTCAATCCCACCGCGCGGCAGGCGAGCCTGATCAAGGCCGCCGTCTTCGTGCTGGCGCTGGTGCCCTTGCTGCGCATGGTCTACCTGACGGTGACCGGGCAGCTGGTCGAGCCGCTCGAATTCATCACGCGCGGCACCGGCGACTGGACCTTGTACTTCCTGTGCTTCACCCTGGCGGTGACGCCGCTGCGGCGGTTGACCAAGTGGAACTGGCTGATCAAGCTGCGGCGCATGCTGGGGCTATACATGTTCTTCTATGGTTTTTTGCACTTCATGACCTTCCTGTGGTTCGATCACTTCTTCGACTTCGCGGAGATGTGGAAGGACGTGCTCAAGCGGCCATTCATCACGGTCGGCTTCATCGCCTTCGTGCTGCTGATTCCGTTGGCGGTGACGAGCACCAACGCCATGGTCAAGCGCCTGGGCGGCAAGCGCTGGCAATGGCTGCACCGGCTGATCTACGTGATCGCGCCGCTGGCGATCCTGCACTTCTGGTGGATGAAGGCCGGCAAACACAACTTCACCGAGCCGATCATCTACGGTGCCATCCTTGGCGTGCTGCTGCTGATGCGCGTCTACTGGGCGCGCGCCAAGGCAAAGGCGGCGTAGGCGACGACGCTTGCGCGGCCCCAATGGGCGCGCGTTTGACCATCGCTAAAATCGTCGGATGGCAAGCGCAGACGACACCGCGTACAAGCAACTGTTCGCGCATCCGGAAATGGTGCGCGACTTGTTGCTCGGCTTTGTCCGTGGAACTTGGGTGCGCCAGCTGGACCTGTCCAGCTTCGAACGGGTCAGCGGCAGCTATGTCGGTGACGGCGGCCAGCAACGGCGCAGCGCTACGTTCTCGTTGATCAATGGAGATTGAAAAACGATCTGTTCGCAGGTTTCGATAATTATGCGGCGATCGCATTTCGGATAGAGAGACTGATACTGCGCAGGATATCTCCGATGAACTCAATGGCGCCGGATGACACCATCGACATGGACATCGACGGCGCAACAGGGGATCACGCGTTGGGCCGCGAATCGTTTGCGCCGCAGGGGGCTGCAGCGTATTATTGATTTGACTGACGCCAGTAAGGAGGTTGAAGCGATGAGCGTTCCAATTTTCTACAGTCTCGACGACGCGTTGCGGTATGAAGCGCTGCTCGATGGTCACCGTGAGCGGCTGAAAAAGGTGCTGGTCAAACGTTTCGGGCCCTTGTCGGCGCGGTTGAGCAGGCGCATCACATATGCAGAAATGGACGATCTGGACCGCTGGTCCGACCGCTTGTTTGAGGCCAAAACGGTACGGGAAATCTTTGCCGACAAGCAGTCCGCTTGACCTTGGCAGTATCGACGGCCGCCAGCCCGGCGAACCGGGCACGCGGCCACGCACATTATGTCAGTGCCCGGTACCTGAAATCACGCAGCACCACACTCCCACTGCCCGCGCTGTATATCCCCACCTTCAAGCTCAGGAATCCGCCAAACACATTGTGGTGGATGCCGGACACCTCCATGCGCAAGCCGTGCAGCACCCACGTCTTGCCGCCATCGTGCGAGTAGCGGAACGTGACGACATGATCGTCGTTGGTCATGCGCACCCGCACCGACGACGTCGCGCGGTTGGCGCGCATCCACGATTGCTCTTCCGCATACTCGAACGTCTTGATCAGCTCCGGCGTGAAGCCCAGCCCGACGAACGCCTTGTGGTTGTAGAACAGCAGCAGCCCGCCCTCGGCCTGGCCGTTCAGCTCCAGCGTCAATTCCACCTCGTAGTTGCGGTCGCCCACCGTGCAGGTGAGCGGTTTGCTGTCCGCAGGCGAGGCGCCCCGGCCGGCGATCCGCAATCCCTGCGCGGTGTACCGTGCCCGCTGCATCTCGTCCGGCGCCGGATCGTGGAAGGCCCACTGCGCGCCGAAGCGGTTGTGTTTGAAATCATCGGACAGCGCCTGGCCGGCCGGCCCGGCCTTGCCGCCTTTCGGTTTGGCTAGCGGCTTGGACAGGTCGCCGCCGAGCGCGCGGAACCAGCCGTCGTCGGTCCACTCCATCGGTTCGAGCAGGGTTTGGCGCCCCAGCGTGCGGTAGCCGTTCTCGTAGCCGTGGTACACCATCCACCAGTCGCCGGCAGGACCCTCGACCAGGGTCGCGTGGCCGCGCGACCACCAGGGCTCGGACGTGCCCAGGCTGCGCACCAGCGGGTTGTGCGGACAGTGCTCCCACGGCCCGTGGATCGAGGTCGACCGCGCGGCGATGACCATGTGGCCGGTCGCCGGTCCGGCCGTGCCGCCGACGGCGGTCACCAGGTAGAACCACTTGCCGCGTCTAAGCAGCTTGGGCCCCTCCGGCGCGAAATTCTCCACTACCCAATCGTCCGGATAGCGCCACGGCTTGTACGCTTGCTCAAGCGGGCCGTCGGTCGCCAGCCCGTTGTCGGCCAGCCGGATCTTGCGAATGCCGTTGACGAACAGGTAGCGCTTGCCGTCCTCGCCGACGATGTGGCCGGGGTCGATGCAACCGCTGATCTTCAGGTCGACCGGCTCGCTCCACGGGCCTTCGATGCGGTCGGCCCAGATGGCGTAGATCGACCAGGCGTTGCCGTCGGGCGCGGCCGGGATATAGATGAAATATTTGCCGTCGTGCTTGCACAGGTCGACCGCCCAGATCGTGCCCAGCGGCTTCGTCAACGCGGGGCCGACGGGCCGCCAGTTCACCAGGTCGGTCGAATGCCAGATCACCAGTCCCGGATAGGAGTAGAACGACGAGTAGGTCAGGTAGTAATCCTTGCCGTCCTTGAGGATGGTCGGATCGGGATGGTCGCCCGAGATGATCGGGTTGATATAGGTGCCGTCGCCCTGGTCGGCCTGGCGTTGGCCTTCGATGCCCCGGTGCCACCGGCGCGTTGCCGCGCCGGCGGGACCGGTGGCGCATTCCGCCGCCGATGCGATGCCCGGCGCGATGCCGAGGCCGGCGCCCGCCAACAGGGTTTTGAACGCGTCTCTGCGCGATTGATCGGTCACGTGGTGTCTCCAGTGCAAATATATAGGTGGGCGCGGGCCGTACGGCCGCGCCCGTGTAGAAATGGTGGACCTGACCCCGGAGTTTATTTGCCGGCGGTTAGCTTGAGCAGGTAGACGTCGTTTTCGCGCAGCGGCAGCGACACGCTGGCGCGGCCGTCGGCGCCGACCCGCACCGTGCGCCGCTCCGATGGCTTGCCGGTGGCTTCGGACTTCAACGCTTCCACTTGCGGCCGGGTCAGCTGCTTGGGCGAACCCATGCCGATGAAGGCGGTGTAGGCGTCGTTTTTCCGGTAGCCGACTTGCGCGATGCTGACGTTGTAGACGCCTTTTTTCAAGCCTTGCAGTTTGACTTCGACTTTGCCCTTGTCCTTCGGCGGCAGGTCCTTGATGAAGTATTGCTGGTTGTTGATGTTGTCCGGCAGCGTGTGCGTGTAGTCCCACAGCAGCACCTGGACGCCGCCCTTGGCGTCGACCGTCGCCAGCGAGTGGGCGTCTTTGTTCTTCAGCTCGGTGTCGGCCAGTTGGTTGAGGAACTGGTAGGCGAAATACGCCGGCTTTTTGATGCCTTGCGTGTTCATCAAGCCGAAACCGCCGTGGAAGGCTTCGAAGCGCGGACCCGGCTCTTCGAAGATGTCGGTGAAGACCCAGTACGACATCGATTGCGCGGCATTGCCGACCTGCTTGAGCTTTTGCAGGATGTAGGCGGCCTGGTGGTAGCTGTCGTGCGTCGGATCGGACGGCGTGTAGGAGGAGCTCCATTCGGTGTAATGCAGTTCCAGCTTCGGCATCGCGGACGCGCCGATTTCCTTCCGGTTGCGCAGCACGTCGCCGCTGATCGCCGCCTCGTCCTTGCTGAGCACGGTGCCCTTGGTGCCGAATTCGTCCAGATAACCCTCGCCGACGCCGTAGGTGTGGGTGCTGACGAAGTCGAGCGGGACGTTGTTTTCTTTGCAGTAGGCGATCATTTCCGGGATCCAGGCCGCGCCGGCCGTGGCCGGACCACCGACCTTGTAGCTCGGATCGACGCTTTTGACCCCGCGCGCGGCGTGGGCGTACAGCTTGAAATACTCGGCTTGCGTGCCGGCCCAGAAACCGTCGAGGTTGGGCTCGTTCCATACCTCGAAGTACCAGCTGGCCACCTCGGCGCGGCCGTAGCGTTCGGTCCAGTGCTTGGTTAGCGCCTGCACCAGCTTTTCCCAGCGCTCGTAGCTGCGCGGCGGCGTGACGTTGCCTTTCCACCAGAAGATGGTTTTGTCGCCGCTGGCCATGGCCGCCGGCATGAAGCCCAGCTCGACAAACGGTTTGACGTCGATGCTCAGCAGATAATCGAACAGCGCGTCGATATATTGGAAGTTATATTCGTCATTGCCTTTGGCGTCGGTTTTATAGACGCCCATGTCGTCGGTCAGCAAACCGTGCATGCGGATATATTTAAAGCCGGCGTCGCGTTTTATTTCGGCCAGTTGTTGTTGCCAGTCCGCCCGCAAACCCTCGTTGGCGCGGCCGGCGCCGATCGTGAAATTAAAGGTTTTATTTAGTTTCCCCTGGACCTGGGTGACATTCAGATCGACGGTGCGATCTTGCGCGTTTCCGTGCAGCGGCAATGTCAGGGCTGCGCTGAGCAGCATCGTGGCGAGTGGCTTGAAACTCATTCGTGTCGGCTTTCGAAAGGTGGACGGACACCGCGGCGTCGGCATCGCGGCAGGACCACCCAGCGTAGCGCCGGCGCGCGCGGCGCGCCAGCTTCCTTTGGCGAATTTGCTATGAGAATGCAGATTTTGCTACGAATTTCAGAGCTGGTGTTAGCGCTACCGGCGCTGGCCGGCTACGCCCCGGGCGGCCGGGCGCACACCGTCCTGAAGGCTTTCGGCGTGCATCCGTATTCCTCTTTGAACAGCTTGTTGAAATACGAAACGTTGCGATAGCCGACCGAATAGGCGATTTCCGCCACCGCCGCCGTTTCTTTTTCCGCCAGCAGGCGGGCCGCTTCGGTGAGCCGCAATTTATTTAAATAACCGCTGAAGGTGTGGCCGAATTCGGATTTGAGAATATCGTTGATTTTATTTCGATTAACACCGGTTTCGGTCACGATGTGTTCCAGATCGAGTTCCGCATTCGCGTAGCCGTTGGCGATATAACGCAGGATCGTCGCCTTTTCCTTGTCCCGGTGCGGTTCGATCGATAATTGTTGATACGCGACCAGCGGCAAATCCTTGCGCAGTTTTTCCTGGACGTCGGCGATCAGCGCGCGCGTGTGCCGGCGGAATGTCCACAGGCCGAAGCCGGCCCAGGAAACGCCCAGCAGCATCGCCAGCGCCGCCAGGTAGCGGTAGTCCCTGCCGGTGAGCACCAGACTGTCGATCTCGACCCGGGACTCGACGTTTTTCGGGCTCTGGAAGGTGCTGCCGATGGAGATCTTCGGCACCTGGTCGAGCTTGTACGCCTGGTGCGACAGGTCCAGCTTGAACATGTCGAACCACCATTGCGGTGTTTCCAGGCGCGTCAGGTCGAGTTCGACGGACGAGCTGGTTTGGCCGCAGGAGAAAAACGCCGACGGCGCGCGGTAGGTCAGCCAGTCGCCGCGCCGGGACACTTTTTTCTCGAGGGTCGAGGCGGTCAGGCTCAAGGTGTTGGCCGGCGCGCACTTCGCCACCAGCGTCACCGACGTGTAGCGCGACAAATCCACGTGCGCCGGCGTGCCGTCGCGGTTGGTGAAGAACAGGCCGACGGCGGCGAACGGATAGGCGCTGCCCGGCGAGAGCTTGAAATTAAAGCCCAGCCGCTCACTGTCCGCGTCGACGCGGGCCAGCGACTGCGGCAGGTCGGAGTCGGGTTTGATGCGCCAGGGCAGGGCGCTGTCCCGCAGCGGCAGCAGCGGCGCGCTCAGATAGCTCAGGTTCAGGCAAACGTAGCCGGCCAGCGCGCTCGCCGCGAGCAGCGCAAGGAAACCGTACAGCGTCTTTTTATAGAATTCCTGCATCGATGGCCGGGCGCGGAGGTAAGGGCGGATTCTTTGGCGGATTCATCGGCAAGAAGCCGCCGGCCTCGCGGCGGGCGGCTTCCGCTGGGCACGTCGGCTTACTTGATCAGCGATTCAAGCGCGAACAGGTCGGCCGCTTGTTCGCGCCGGCGCACCTCGTGGCAGACGGTGCCGTCGACGATGATCTCGGCGGCCCGGCCGCGCGTGTTGTAGTTCGACGCCATCGTCATGCCGTAGGCGCCGGCCGTGTGCATCACCAGCAGGTCGCCGGCGGCCACCGCCAGCTCGCGGTCGCGCGCCAGCCAGTCGCCCGATTCGCAGATCGGGCCGACCACGTCGTAGGTCAGCGCGTCGGCGCCGCCGCGCGTGACCGGCTGCATGTCCATCCAGGCCTGGTACAGCGCCGGACGCGCCATGTCGTTCATGGCGGCATCGACCACGCAGAAGTTCTTCTCTTCGCCGTGCTTGAGGAATTCGATCCGGGTCAGCAGCACGCCGGTGTCGCCGACGATGGAGCGGCCCGGCTCGAAGATCACCTTGATCGGCCGTCCGTCGTGGCGCGCGGCGCGCCAGGCGTCGATCTTGGCGAACAGGCGGCCCAGGTAGTCGCCCACCGGCACCGGCGCGGCCTCGCCCGCTTCGCGGTAGTCGATGCCGATGCCGCCGCCGATGTCGACGTGGTGCAGCACGATGCCCTCGTCGCCCAGTTGATCGATCAGCTCGATCAAGCGGTCGAGCGCCTCCAGCAGCGGCGCGTCGTCCAGCAGCTGCGAGCCGATGTGGCAGTCGATGCCGGCCACTTCCAGGTGCGGCAGGGTGGCGGCGGTGCGGTAGGTGGCCAGCGCGTCGTCGAAGGCGACGCCGAACTTGCTCGCCTTGAGGCCGGTGGCGATGTACGGATGGGTCTTGGCGTCGACGTTGGGGTTCACGCGCAGCGACACGCGCGCGGTCTTGCCCAGCGCGCCGGCCACCTCGTTGAGGCGGTGCAGCTCGGGGATCGATTCGACGTTGAAGCACAGGATGTCGTGCGACAGCGCCAGGCGCATCTCGGCGGCGCTCTTGCCCACGCCCGAGAAGATCACCTTGCGCGGGTCGCCGCCGGCGGCCAGCACGCGCAGCAGCTCGCCGCCGGAGACGATGTCGAAGCCGGCGCCCTGGCGCGCCAGCAGGTCCAGGATGGCCAGGTTGGAATTGGCTTTCATGGCGTAGCAGATCAGCGCGTCGCGGCCGGCGCAGGCGTCGGCATAGGAGGCGAAGTTGGCCAGCAGCGCGGCCTTCGAGTACACATAGGTCGGCGTGCCGAACTGTTCGGCGATGGCGCTGAGCGCGACGCCTTCGGCGTGCAACACGCCGTCTTGATACGTAAATTGCGACATAGTAATTATTGTTGGGGTGCTGGGAGGGTGGACGGAACCGGGGACGGCGTCACGGGAACCGGCGTGGCGGGCGCGCCGGGCGTAGGGTCGGCCGGCGCGGCCGGAGTGACTGCCGCCGGGGTGCCGGCGGGCGTTACCTTGGCGTCGCCGCTCTTGGCTGGCTTGGCGGTCGGTTTGGGCAGGTACAGCGGGCCGGTTTGGCCGCAGCCGCTCAATAACACGGTTAGCGCCAGGGTAATGGTGCCGATAAACAAACGAAAAGAGGACTTCACGATAAAATCATGGATTGACTATAGATTATTGGAGTGTAGCATGGGCGAATCAGAATTCCTGGCGCAGGCCGAAGCCACCCTCGACGCGATCGAGGCGGCCTTGGACCAATTGAACGACGACGACATGGTCGACGTCGAATGCAGCCGCAGTGGCAATGTGCTGGAAATCGAGTTCATCGACAACGGTTCCAAGGTCATCGTCAACAGCCAGGCGGCGATGCAGGAGTTGTGGGTGGCGGCCCGCTCGGGCGGTTTCCACTACCGCCAGAAGGACGGCAAGTGGCTCAACACCCGCGACAGCTCCGAGCTGTTCGCGGCGCTGTCGGAGATCGTCACCGCCCAGGGCGGCGCCCCGGTGGTGGTGGCGCCGAAGGCGTAAGCGCCCGCCAGCGCCGTCAGAACAACTCGTTCTTGACGGCGTCCTTGGCCTTTTCCTCGGCCGGCGTGCCCTGCGCCGCGCCGTCGATGTTGTGCACGCCTGTCCCCGGCGGATTCTCCGCGTAGTAGTACTCGTCGCCCACCAGCATCACCCCTTCCGGCACGGCCCGTTCCTCGATCGGGATGTTCTTCAGCGCCTTCTGCATGAAATTGATCCAGATCGGCAGCGCCAGGCCGCCGCCGGTTTCGCGGTTGCCCAGGTTTTTCGGCTGGTCGTAGCCGATCCAGGCGATGCCCACCAGCTTGGGCTGGTAGCCGGCGAACCAGGCGTCGATCGAGTCGTTGGTGGTGCCGGTCTTGCCGGAGATGTCGGGACGTTTGAGCGACAGCGCCTTGGCCGCCGTGCCGTAGCGCACCACGTCCTTGAGCATGCTGTCCATCAGGAAGGCGTTGCGCTCGTCGATGACGCGGTTTTTCTCGTCGCCGGCCTTGTCCGGATTGGCCTGCGACAGGATCTTGCCGTCGGCGTCGGTCACCTTGGAGATCAAATACGGGCTGACCTTGTAGCCGCCGTTGGCGAACACCGAATAGGCGCCGGCCATCTGCAGCGGCGTGACGTTGCCCGCGCCCAGCGCCAGGGTCAGATACGGCGGGTTCTTGTCGGCGTCGAAGCCGAAGCGGGTGGTGTATTCCTGGCCATACTTGGCGCCGATCTTGTGCAGGATGCGGATCGAGATCATGTTCTTGGACTTGGTCAGGCCGCGGCGCATCGTCATCGGGCCCTCGTACTTGCCGTCGTAGTTCTTCGGCTCCCAGGCCTGGCCGCCGGTCTGGCCGGCGTCGAACGAGATCGGCGCGTCGTTGATGATGGTCGACGGCGACAGGCCGCGCTCGAGCGAGGCCGAGTAGATGAACGGTTTGAACGACGAGCCCGGCTGGCGCCACGCCTGGGTGACGTGGTTGAACTTGTTGCGGTTGTAGTCGAAGCCGCCGACCATGGCCTTGATGGCGCCGTCCTCGGTGCTGGCGGCGACGAACGCCGACTCGATCTGCGGCATCTGCGTCACTTCCCAGTCCTTGCCCTCCTGCATGACGCGGATCACCGCGCCACGGCGGATGCGCTTGTTCGGCGGCGCCTTCTCGGACAGCCACGAGCGGCCCATCTCCAGGCCGGCGCCGGCGATCTTGATCTCCTCGCCGGAGGCGGTGACGGCGACGATCTGCTGCGGCGTCGCCTTGAGCACCATGGCGGCGACGATGTCGTCGCTGTCCGGGTGGTCGGCCAGCTCGGTCTCGATGACGTCGTCGGCCTCCTCCTTGTTGGCCGGGATGTCGACGTAGGCCTCCGGGCCGCGGTAGGCGTGGCGGCGCTCGTAGTCCATGACGCCCTTGCGCAGCGCCAGGTAGGCGGCGTCCTGGTCGGCCTTGGTGATGGTGGTGAACACGTTCAGGCCGCGCGTGTAGGTGTCCTCCTTGAACTGTTCGTAGACCAGCTGGCGTGCCATTTCGGCAACGTATTCAGCGTGCACGCCGAACTCGCTGCTGTCGGTCTTGACCTTCAGCGGCTCGGCCTTGGCGGTCTCGAACTGCGCGTCCGTGATGTAGCCCAACACATGCATGCGCTGCAGGATGTACTGTTGGCGGGTTTTGGCGCGCTTCGGGTTGACCACCGGGTTGTAGGCCGACGGCGCCTTCGGCAGGCCGGCCAGCATCGCGGCCTCGGCCACGGTGATGTCGCGCAGGTTCTTGCCGAAATAGATTTGCGCGGCCGACGAGAAGCCGTAGGCGCGCTGGCCCAGGTAGATCTGGTTCATATAGACCTCGAGGATCTGGTCCTTGGACAGGTTCTTCTCGATCTTCCACGCCAGCAGCACCTCGTAGGCCTTGCGCTTGAGCGTCTGTTCGCTCGACAGGAAGAAGTTGCGGGCCACCTGCTGGGTGATGGTCGAGGCCCCCTGCTTGGCGCCGCCGGTGGCGTTGTGCACGGCCGCGCGCAGGATGCCGGTGTAGTCGATGCCGCCGTGCTGGTAGAAGCGGTCGTCCTCGATCGCCAGCACCGCCTTTTTCATTACGTCCGGGATGTCCTTGATGCGCACCAGGTTGCGGCGCTCCTCGCCGAACTCGCCGATTAGCACGTTGTCGGCCGAGAAGATGCGCAGCGGCATTTTGGGGCGGTAATCGGTCAGCGTGTCCAGTTCCGGTAGGTTGGGGTAGGCCATCGCCAGGCCGAACACGACCAGCAGCACGGCCCCCACGCCCAGGCCGAGCACCGACAGGCCGGCCATCAGCAGGAAGCGCGACGGCGATTTGCCGGTTTTTTTCGCGGCGTTTTTACCCGAGCCTTTGGCGGACTTGTCGGAGGAGGGAGGCGGTGCCGAATTGGAGGAGGCCATGCGGTTCGATCTTTCTGGTAATAAGTGCGAAGCATTATAAGCGAGCGCCCACCCCGGCGGCGCGCCGTGCCTGGCGACAGAAATACTTTCTAATGATCAACAAAACAACGGAATTGTTTTTGCTGCCACGCGGTCAATAATAAGTGTGGCGAAACCCTCACACTGTAACAATCGTGCACAGTAGAAATATCTTTACACTTATATAGGCACGATTTAAGGTGGGAGCTCGCTTGAGCCGGACTTAGGCGTGATTCAGCTTTTAGCTCAGCCATGTAGCGCAGCCGATATCCTGGCGCCGGAGACACTCGCATGATCGATTTCAAGATGCTGTTGGGGCAGGGCAGTCCGCCGCTGATGGGCCTGGACATCAGCACCTCCAGCGTGCGCGTGGTGGAGCTGGCCTTGGGCGCCAAGGGCGAGGTCCGGCTCGAGCGCTACGCCGCCGAGCCGCTGCCGCGCGGCGCCGTCGTCGACGGCAATATCGAGAACATGGACCAGGTGGTCGAGGTGGTGCGGCGCGTCTGGAAGAAAAGCGGCAGCCGCGCCAAGCTGGCCGCGCTGGGCATGCCGCCGGCGTCGGTCATCACCAAGAAGATCATCTTGCCGGCCGGCCTGTCGGAGGACCAGCTCGAGGTGCAGGTCGAATCCGAGGCCAGCCAGTACATCCCGTTCGCGCTCGACGAGGTCAGCCTGGACTTCGACGTCATCGGTGCGGCCGCCAACTCGCCCGAGGACATCGAGGTCATGCTGGCCGCCTCGCGCCGCGAAAAGGTCGAGGACCGGGTCGCCATCGCCGAGGCCTCCGGCCTGAAGGCGACCGTGATGGACATCGAATCGTACGCCGCCCGCGCCGCGCTCGACCGCATCACCGCGCAACTGCCCGAGGCCGGCGCCGGCCAGGTGGTGGCGCTGTTCCAGATCGGCGCCCAGGTCACCCATATCTCCGTCATGCTCGACGGCGCCACCGTCTACGAGCGCGAGCAGCCCTTCGGCGGCAACTCGCTGACCCAGGACATCGTGCGCGCCTACGGCATGGCTTTCGACGAGGCCGAGGCGCGCAAGAAAAGCGGCGACCTGCCCGACAACTACGTGCCCGAGCTGCTCACGCCTTTCCTCGAGAGCGCGGCGATGGAGGTCACGCGGGCGATCCAGTTCTTCTACACGTCCACCCCCTACACCCGGGTCGACCAGCTGTTCCTGGCCGGCGGCTGCGCCGTCATCCCCGGCCTGCTCGAACTGGTCGCCGGCCGCACCCGGATCGCCAGCGCCGTGATCTCGCCGTTCAAGGGCATGCAGCTGGGGGCGTCGGTGCGCGAGGCGCAGCTGCGCGCCGACGCCCCGGCCTACCTGGTCGCCTGCGGCCTGGCGCTGCGGAGGTTCGGCTGATGATACGCATTAACCTGCTGCCCCACCGCGAGGAAAAGCGCAAGCAGAAGAAGTCCGCCTTCTTCGCGCTGCTGGCGCTGGGCGGCGTCATCGGCGTCGGCGTGGTGCTGCTGGTGGGCGGCTACAACGCCCGCGCGATCTCCATCCAGGGCGAGCGCAACGAGGTGTTGAAGACCGCCATTAGCGGACTCGACAAGAAAATCGCCGAGATCGCCACGCTGAAGCAGGAGATCGAGGCGCTCAAGGCGCGCCAGCAGGCGGTCGAGGATTTGCAGGGCGACCGCAACCAGCCGGTCTACCTGCTCGACGAGCTGGTCAGGCAGACCCCGCCCGGCGTCTATCTGAAGAGTTTCAAGCAGGAGGGGCAGAAGGTGTCGGTGCTGGGCTACGCGCAGTCGCAGGAGCGCGTGTCCGAACTGCTGCGCAACCTGGCGGGCGTGTCGCCGTGGCTGGAGCGCCCGGATTTGATCGAAGTCAAATCGACCGCCCTTGGCCAGGGCAAGACCAGCAAGAAAGTGGTGGAATTCAACTTGATGGTCTTTATCAAGCGTCCGCGCGACAAGGACGGGCCGCCCGGCGACAAGGGCGGCGCCAAGCCGACCGGCCCGTCCGCCGGCGCGACCGCCACGACGGCGGCCTTGTCCGTTGCGCCGGCCAGTCCAACCGTCGGCCTGCCGCCGGCCCGGCCCTAGGAGCGATGGCGATGCCGACAGCGATGACGACGAACCTCGACCTGAGCCAGCTGGGCGCGCGGCTGGCCGGCCAGTTCCGCAACCTCAACGACCGCCATCCCGGCCAGTGGCCGCTGGCGCCGCGCCTGCTGTGCGCGGCCGGCGTGGCGGCGGCGGTGATGGCGGCCGGCTACTTCGGCTACTGGAGCTCGCAGTTCGAGGCGCAGGAGGCGGGCGCCCAGGCCGAGCTCAAGCTGCGCGACGAATACCGCTTCAAGACCGGCCAGGCGATCAACCTCGAGGCGCTGCGGGCCCAGAAGGTGCAGGTCGACCAGTATGTCGAACGGCTGCAGAAGCAGCTGCCCAGCAAGGCCGAGATGGCCGCGCTGCTGACCGACATCAACCAGGCCGGCTCCGGCCGGGGCCTGCAGTTCGAGCTGTTCAAGCCGGCCCAGGTGGTGGTCAAGGATTACTACGCCGAGTTGCCGATCGATATCAAGGTCACCGGCAGCTACCACGACATCGGCGCCTTCGCCGGCGACATGGCCAATCTGTCGCGCATCGTCACGCTCAACAACATGGCGCTGAGCACCGGCAAGGACGGCGTGCTGACCTTGGAGGCGGTGGCCAAGACCTTCCGCTACCTCGATCCGGAAGAGGTGCAGGCGCAGCGCAAGGCGGCGGCCGACAAGAAAAAGGCGGCGAAAAAATCATGAGCACGTTGAAATCGCTCCCATTCTGGCTGATGACGGCGGCGCTGCCGCTGCTGTCGGCCTGCGGCGACGACGACGCCCAGCAGGTGCGCGCGTGGATGCGCGAGGTCGACGCCCAGACCCGGGTGAAAGTGCCGCCGCTGGCCGAGCCGAAGACGTTCATCCCGTTCGCCTACGCCCAGAAGGACGCGGTCGATCCGTTCAATCCGAACAAGTTGCTGGCCGAGCTGGCCAAGCTGGACGCGCGCGCCGGCGGCGGCCTGCGCCCGGACGTCGAGCGGCGCAAGGAGTTGCTGGAGAGCTATCCGCTCGACACCGTCAAAATGGTCGGCACCATCGAGAAGAACGGCGTGATCCACGCGGTGCTGCAGATCGACCGTTCGGTGCACCAGGTCGTCAAGGGCCAGCACATCGGACAGAACTATGGCCGGATCACCGGCATCACCGAGGACGCGGTCAGCATCAGGGAAATCGTCCAGGACGCGACCGGCGACTGGGTCGAACGCATGTCGAAGCTGGAACTGCAGGAAAGCAAGGAGAATATCAAATGACCGCTCGAACCACGGCCCGCCCCGCGCCGGCCGCCTGCCGGGCGCCGCTATGGGCCCTGCTGCTCACCCTGACCCTGGCATTGGCGCCGCAGCCGCAAGGCGCCAGCGCCCAGCCCGCAGCCACCGCCGCCGCCAACGCCAACGCCATCGAATCGATCAGCGCCAACCAGCAGGGCGCCAACGTCATCGTCAAGATCGCGCTGAAAAACCCGCCCGACAAGCTCCCCATCGGCTTCGCCATCACCAATCCGCCGCGCATCGCGCTCGATCTGGGCGCCACCGTCAACGGCACCGGCCAGACCACGCAGGAATTCAACGTGGGCGACCTGCGCAGCGTCAACGTGGTGCAGGCGGGCGAGCGTTCGCGCCTGGTGTTCAACCTCAAACGCAGCCTGAACTACGCCACCGCCATCGACGGCAAGGCCATCATCCTGACCATCGACGGTTCCGGCGGCGTGGCCACGGCGGTCGACGCCCGCGGCCTGCCGGTCGCCGCGGCGGCGCCGGCCACGCCGCCGGCCCGTCAAATGCTGCGCGACCTCGATTTCCGCCGCGGCGCCAACGGCGAGGGCCGCGTGGTGGTCGACCTGCCCAACAACCAGGTGGCCGTCGACGTGCGCCAGACGCCGACCGGGGTGGTGGTCGACTTCCTCAAGACGGGATTGCCGGAGACGCTGCGCCGCCGGCTCGACGTCGGCGACTTCGGCACGCCGGTGGCGCTGGTCACCAGCGTGCCCTATGGCGACAACACGCGCCTGACGGTCGAGGCGCGCGGGCTGTGGGAGCAGACCGTGTACCAGAGCGACACCCAGTTGGTGATCGACATCAAGCCGATCAAGGAGGACCCGAACAAGCTGACCCAGGGCTCGCAGGGCTACCGCGGCGAGAAGCTCTCGTTCAACTTCCAGAACGTCGAGGTGCGCGCGGCGCTGCAGGCGATCGCCGACATCTCCGGCCTGAACATCATCACCAGCGACAGCGTCAGCGGCAACCTGACGTTGCGCCTGAAGGAGGTGCCGTGGGACCAGGCGCTCGACGTGGTGCTGCAGGCCAAGGGCCTGGACATGCGCAAGAACGGCAACGTGCTGTGGATCGCGCCCAAGGAGGAGTTGCTGACCAAGGAGAAGCTGGAACTGGAGCAACGGGCCCAGATCGCCGACCTCGAGCCGCTCAAGTCGGAGATCTTCCAGCTCAACTACCAGAAGGCCGAGGCCTTCAAGACCGTCTTCGGGCTCGAGGGCGGCGACGCCAAGAACCGCATCCTGTCCAAGCGCGGCAGCGCCATCATCGAGCCGCGCACCAACCAGCTGTTCGTCACCGACATCGCCTCCAAGCTCGAGGACGTGCGCCGCCTGATCGCCAAGACCGACATCGCCACCAAGCAGGTGCTGATCGAGGCGCGCATCGTCGAGGCCAGCGACACCTTCACGCGCAACCTCGGCGCCAAGCTCGGCTTCGCCGACATGCGCACCATCCGCGGCGGCGACGCCGGCTACCAGATCGGCAACGGCAACACCCGCATCGGCATCGGCGGCAACATGAACGGCGTGGGCGAAACGACCGGCCAGGTCAGGCTCACCGACAGCACCTACAACAACACCCAGTTCGTCAACCTGCCTGCGGGCAACATCAACGGCGTGCCGGCCGGCAGCCTGGCGATCAGCCTGTTCTCGTCGGCGGCCAACCGCTTCCTCAACCTGGAACTGTCGGCGCTGGAGGCCGACGGCACCGGCAAGATCATCTCCAGCCCGCGCGTGATCACCGCCGACAAGGCCATCGCGCTGATCGAGCAGGGCATCGAGCTGCCCTACCAGGTCGCCACCAGCAGCGGCGCGACCTCGATCCAGTTCCGCAAGGCCAATTTACGGCTGGAGGTGACCCCGCAGATCACGCCGGACGGCAACGTCGTCATCGACGTCGACGTCAACAAGGACAGCGTGGGCCAGGAGACGCGCGCCGGCTTCGCCATCGACACCAAGCACGTCAAGACGCAGGTGATGGTCGAGAACGGCGGCACGGTGGTGTTGGGCGGCATTTACCAGCAAACCGAGCGCAACACCACCAGCAAGGTGCCGCTGCTGGGCGACGTGCCGGTGCTCGGCTATCTGTTCCGCACCAATTCGCGCACCAACGACAAGACGGAGTTGCTGGTGTTTATCACGCCGAAGATCGTCGCCGAACGGCTGTCGACGCGCTGACGGCTTGGCCCGCAGGTAGCGATTCATTCAATTCAGGTAAACGATAGGAAGCACGTTCATGAAAAAATTCACGGGATGGCTGGTGATGGTGGTGTGTGCCGGGGTGCTGTCGGCCTGCGGCGGCGGTGGCGGTTCGCCGGGAACCAACAGCGCCGGCGTGGCGCCGTCGAAGGCGGCCAGCGTGGTGCTCACCGCCAGCGCGGCGACCATCGCCTCGTCCGGCCTGGATGGCACCGAGGTGACCTTGACGGCCATCGTCAAGGACGGCGGCGGCAACGCGCTGGCCGGCGAAACGGTCAGTTTCACCACCAGCTCGGGCACGGTGACGAGCACCAACCGCTTGAGCAACGCCTCCGGCCAGGTGGTCGAAAAGCTCAGCGTCAAGGGCGATAGCTCGCTGCGCAAGATCACCGTGACGGCCAGCGCCGGCGGCAAGACCTCGAGCCCGGTCACGATCGACGTCGTCAACGCCGTGCCGAGCTTGTCGCTGACCACCGACGCCGCCACCTTGGCTTCGGTGGGCACCGCCGGCAACGAGGTGACCGTCGTGGCGCTGGTGCGCGACGCCAACAACACCGTCATGCCGGGCGTGCCGGTCGACCTCAAGGCCGACTCGGGCAGCCTGACCCTGACCACCCGCACCACCAACGCCCAGGGCATCGTCACCGAGAAACTGGGCACCGGCGGCGACGCCACGTCGCGCGCGATCCGGATCACCGCGACCGTGCCCGGCGCCGTGCCGGTCACCACCGTCGTCAACGTCGCCGGCAACGGCCTGACCATCAACGCCGCGCGCACCATCAATGTCGGCGCCAGCGCCGACATCACCGTCAAACTGGTCGATTCGGCCGGCAACGCGCTGGTCGGCAAGCCGGTGGTGTTCGGCTCGAACGCCAACACGCTGGTGGTCAAGGGGGGCGGCGCGGCCGTCACCAACGCCGCCGGCCAGCTCATCCTCAGCTACACGGCCGTCGGCGGCAGCGCCGACGTGGTCACCGTGCGCGCGATGGGGGAGGCGGCGTCGGCCGGCATCACCATCAACTCGTCGACATTCGCCATCCGCTCGCTCAACGCCGGCGGCGCCGTGCAAACCGTGGCCGCCATCGGCGGCTGCCAGCAGGTCTCCGTTACCGGCGGGCCGAGCGGCGACGTCGCCATCAGCACCTCGCGCGGCACCGTCTACAGGGACGCCGCCTGCGCCACGCCGCTCGGCGGCACCTTGCCGCTGAGCGGCGGCGCGGCGGTGGCCTACCTCAACGCCACCGGCCCCGGCGTGGCCACGTTGACCGCCAGCGCGTCCGGCTTGACCACCCAGACCGAGCTGGAGTTCGTCGCCCCGCTGACCGCGTCGGCCACCATCGCGCTGCAGGCCGATCCGGCCGTGATCGGGGCCAACACGGCCGGCAGCACCACCCAGCAGGCCACCCTGCGCGCCGTGGTGCGCGACGGCCCGGCGCAAAACAACCCGGTCAAGAACGCCACGGTGGCCTTCTCCATCATCACCGACCCGAGCGGCGGCACGCTGACCCAGCCGTCGGAAGTGCTCACCGGCGCCGACGGCTCGGCCACCGTTAGCTATGTGGCCGGCACCACCGCCACCGCCACCAACGGCGTGCGCATCCAGGCCAGGGTGGTCGGCGGCTCCGGCGCCGTGGCGGCGGCCAGCCTGACGGTGGCGCAAAAATCGCTGTTCATCAGCGCCGGTACCGGCAACACCATCGGCACCCCGAACAGCGCCACCTACCAGGCCGATTACGCCGTCATCGTCACCGACGCCGCCGGCAACGCCGTGCCGGGCGTGAAACTGACCGCCTCGGTGCTGCCATACCGCTACTACAAGGGTGTGCTGAGTTATAGGGCGCCCCAGGGGCCGTGGGAGCGGGTGCAGACCGCCGTCTGCTCCAACGAGGACGTCAACACCAACGGCATCCTCGATCCGGGCGAGGACTTGAACGGCAACGGCACGCTCGAACCGGGCATCCCGGTGACGGTCACCACCAACGTCGTCACCGACGCCAGTGGCCGCGCCACCGTGTCACTGGTGTACCCGCGCAACTTCGTCCAGTGGCTCGACGTCAACCTGACCATTCGCGGCGCGGCATCATCCGGCACGGAGTCTTCGTACACCTCTCTGGTACACTTGATGGGCTTGAGCACCGATTACAGTGATCAAACCATTACGCCACCAGGCGTAGTCAGCCCTTACGGGGTGGCGACATCGTGCAGTGACCGCAACTAGGCAAGGGGCGGGCCGGCCGGTGCCGCCGTCCGCAATTTAGTTGGATCGTGCATGCAAAATGTGTTTTTAGTCGGCCTGATGGGGGCGGGAAAGACCACCATCGGCCGCATTCTGGCCCGCAAACTGGGTCTGCGGTTCATGGATTCGGACCACGAGATCGAGGCCCGCACCGGCGCCTCCATCCCGTGGATCTTCGAAATCGAGGGTGAACCGAGTTTTCGCCGGCGCGAGGCGGAGGTCATCCGCGAGCTGACCGGCCAGCAGGACCTGGTGCTGGCCACCGGCGGCGGCGCCGTGCTCGATCCGGACAGCCGCGCCTTCCTCAAGGCGCGCGGCACCGTCATCTACCTACGCACGACCGTGCACAGCATCCTGCAGCGCACCGCGCACGACAAGAACCGGCCGCTGCTGCAGACGGCCGACCCGCGCAAAAAGCTCGAGGAATTGATGGCCGTGCGCGATCCGCTGTACATGGAGATCGCCGACATGGTGATCGATACCGGCCGACCTAACGTACAATCGATGGTCCAATCCATTTTGACCCAGTTGGAGAGGCTGGCCTGCGAGGCCGCGCCCAACTGCGTCACCCAAGCGGAACCATCGATGAACGAAGAATCCACCATCCTGTTGAATGTCGAGCTGGGCGAGCGCAGCTACCCGATCTCGATCGGCCCGGCGCTGCTCGCCGACGGCGCGCTGCTGGCGCGCCACGTCCACGGCGGCAAGGTCGCCATCGTCACCAACACCACCGTCGCGCCGCTGTACCTGGAGCGCGTCGAGGCCGGCCTGCGTAGTGCCGGCAAGCAAGTCATGACCGTCGTGCTGCCCGACGGCGAGGAGTACAAGACCTGGGACAGCCTGATGCGGATCTTCGACGCGCTGCTGGCCAACAAGGCCGACCGCAAGACCACCCTGATCGCCCTCGGCGGCGGCGTCATCGGCGACCTGACCGGCTACGCGGCCGCCAGCTACATGCGCGGCGTCGACTTCATCCAGGTGCCGACCACCCTGCTGTCGCAGGTCGACTCGTCGGTCGGTGGCAAGACCGGCATCAACCATCCGCTGGGCAAGAACATGATCGGCGCGTTCTACCAGCCGCGCGCGGTGATCGCCGACACTTCGACCCTGGAAACCTTGCCGGCGCGCGAGCTGTCGGCCGGCCTGGCCGAGGTCATCAAGCACGGCGCCATCATCGACGCCGCCTTCTTCGACTGGATCGAGGCCAACATCGGCAAGCTGATGGCGCGCGACAAGGGCGCGCTGGCCTACGCCATCGCCCGCTCGTGCGAGATCAAGGCCGACGTGGTGCGCCAGGACGAGCGCGAGGGCGGCCTGCGCGCCATCCTCAATTTCGGCCACACCTTCGGCCACGCGATCGAAAACGGCCTGGGCTACGGCCAATGGCTGCACGGCGAGGCGGTCGGCTGCGGCATGGTGATGGCGGCCGACCTGTCGCACCGCATGGGGCTGGTCGACGAGGCCACCGTGGCACGGGTGCGCGCGCTGGTCGAGGCGGCCGGCCTGCCGGTCAAGGCGCCGGACCTGGGCGCCGGGCGCTGGCTGGAGCTGATGGAGGTCGACAAGAAGAACGAGGGCGGCGCCATCAAGTTCATCCTGCTCAAGCCGCTGGGCGCGCCGAGCATCACCAACGCGCCGCGCGAGCTGCTGCTGGCCACCCTGGCCGCCTGCGTTTAAGGGGCGCCCGATGCTGCCCGAAGAGTACCTGGCCCCATACGCCGCCCATTCGGCCGGCGGCGCCGGCCGCCGCTATCCGGAGGCGGCGCATTCGTCGCGCAGCCAGTTCCAGCGCGACCGCGACCGCATCATCCATTCGTCGGCGTTCCGCCGGCTGGAATACAAGACCCAGGTCTTCCTCAACCACGAGGGCGACCTGTTCCGCACCCGGCTGACGCACAGCCTGGAGGTGGCGCAGGTCGGCCGTTCGCTGGCGCGCAACCTGCGGCTGAACGAGGACCTGGTCGAGGCGATCTCGCTGGCGCACGACCTCGGCCATACGCCGTTCGGCCACGTCGGCCAGGACGTGCTCAACGAGTGCATGAAGGCGCACGGCGGCTTCGAGCACAACCTGCAAAGCTTGCGCGTGGTCGACGAGCTGGAGGAGCATTACGGCGCCTACGACGGCCTGAACCTGATGTTCGAGACGCGCGAGGGCATCCTCAAGCACTGCTCGCTGACCAACGCCCGCCTGCTCGGGCCGGTGGCGGTGCGCTTCATCGACCGCACGCAGCCGTCGCTGGAAGCGCAGCTGACCAACCTGGCCGACGAGATCGCCTACAACAGCCACGACATCGACGACGGCCTGCGCTCGGGCCTGATCACCATCGAGCAGCTGGAGCAGGTCGATTTCTTCGCGCGCCTGTGGCGCGACGTGCAGCAGACCTTCCCGGGCCTGTCGGGCCGGCGCGCGATCTACGAAACGTTGCGGCGCCTGATCACGGCGCTCGCCGACGACCTGATCGTCACCTCCGGCGCCTTGCTGGCCGACGCCGCGCCCAAGCACATCGACGACGTGCGCGCGGCGCCGCCGCTGATCCGCTTCTCCGATCCGATGCGCAAGGACGCGACCGAGCTCAAGCGCTTCCTGCGCGAGAACCTGTACCGTCACTACAAGGTCAACCGCATGCGCGTGAAGGCCAGCCGCATCGTGCGCGAACTGTATGAATCGTTTATGGCCGAGCCCGTCTTGCTGCCGCCGGATTACCAGGACAAATCGGGCGACGTCGGCAAGCAGGCACGCAAGATCGCCGACTACATCGCCGGCATGACCGACCGCTACGCCATCCGCGAACACCGCCGTTTGTTCTCGCTCGACGAGCTTTGAGGCGGCCCAAACGTGCACCCTTGATCGTCCGCGCCGTTGGTATGATCATGGGGGATGGACGAGCAAATCAAACAACTCGATACACGCCTGAGCTCGGTGGAGAGGGACTTGGCCGTGTTGACTGCGCAGGCCGAACATGTGCAGCTGCACTACGCGACGAAAGAAGTCGTGGCGGAGTTGCGCACAGAAATTGTTGCATCCGAGCTAAGGCTGAGTAAGCAAATAGCCTCTTTGGAAGAAAAAATTCTCGACCTGGAAAACCGGCATATGCGCTGGACCGTCGGAGCCATAGTCGCCGTCGCAGGTATCGTGCTAGCCATCGTTCGAACATTCCCGTGAGGTGGCTATGGATGAGCAAATCGTTGAAATCGATAAGCGGCTGACCGCCGTGGAAAAAGACGTTGCCACGTTGAAGGCAGAGGCTGCATTTGCACGCGAGCACTTTGCGACCAAGCAGGACTTTGCCAGACTCGAAGAACGCGTCGCATCCATCCAGGCCAACTACGCGACAAAAGATGCCCTGACGGCGTTGGAAGCCAACATACTGTGCAAACTTTCGCAAAGCGAAACCCGCATGGTGCGCTGGTGTGTCGGCAGCATGATCACGCTGACCGGCGTGTTCATGGCCTTCGTCAGGTTCGCCCTTTAAAACATCCGCGCCTGCGCGTCACGCGCGTCGCCCATCAACTCCAGCAATAGCTTCTTGATCGGCGCCGGCAGCGCCGCGTCGGCGAGTTTGGCCGCGTCGTACCAGACGTGGCCGGCCTCGGCCGCCATCGGCACGCGCCGCGCCAACGTCACGCGGTACGGCGCGATGTGCAGCTTGTAGTGCGTGAACACATGCGTGACCTTCGACAGCCGCTCGTGCGATTCCATTTCGCCGAACCTGCCGACCGCCAGTATCAGCGCGTCGTCGCCGGCCGCCGGGATGTCGTCGTCCTCGGCCAGCACATGGCCGTCGAGCTCCGGCAGCGACAGCAAGCCGCCCCAGATGCCGGTGGGCGGCCGCTGCTCCAGCAGCACCTGGCCGTTGTCGATAATCGCCAGCATCACCGAATGCTTCTCCGGCGACGTCTTCTTCGGCTTGCGCACCGGCAGGTCCTTGGTGCGGTTGGTGGCGAAGGCCACGCAGCGCGGCCGCATCGGGCAGCGCTCGCACGACGGGCTGCTGCGCGTGCACAGGGTCGCGCCCATGTCCATCAAGCCCTGCGTGTACGACTCGATACCGTGCTCCGGCAACAGCGCCTCGGCGCGGCGCCACATCATCTCCTCGGTCCGGCGCTCGCCCGGATAGGCGTCGATGCCGAACACGCGCGCGAACACCCGCTTGACGTTGCCGTCCATGATGGCCGCGCGCGTGCCGCTGGAAAACGCCGAGATCGCCGCAGCCGTCGAGCGGCCGATGCCGGGCAGCTCGGCCAGCAGCGCCGGGTCGGACGGGAACACGCCGTCGTACTCGGCCACCACGCGCTGCGCGCACTTGTGCAGGTTGCGCGCGCGGGTGTAGTAGCCCAGGCCGCTCCACTGCGCCATGACGTCCTCGACCGGCGCCGCCGCCAGGTCGCGCAAGGTCGGAAAGCGCTCCAGGAAGCGCGCGTAATAGCCCAGCACCGCCGACACCTGCGTCTGCTGCAGCATGATTTCGGACAGCCAGATCAGGTACGCGTCGGTGGTGTTCTGCCAGGGCAGCGCGTGGCGCCCGTGCTGTTTCTGCCAGTCGATCAGGTCCGATGAAAAACTCGGATCGGCGAAATTCTCTACAACTTCAACCTTCATTCTTTTCCCAAAATATACTTATGCGGCGGCGTCGAGCGCCTCGAATTCCGCGTTGATGGCGGTGCCGATGGCGGCCGCCAGTTCCGTCAGACGCAGCTTCTGCGCCTCCAACTGCTGCTGGCTGCTTTCGAACGCGTCGATCTTCTGCTCCAGGCTGTCGGTGGCGTCGTGGATGCGCTGGATCGACGCCAGACGGTGCTTGAGCTGGTCCTTGTGCTGGCGGATCTGCGCCTCCAGCGGCGCCATGATCACCTTCAGCCACGCCTCGGCGTCGTTGTTGGCCGATTTGAAGCAGCCGCGCACGCGCGAGGCGATGGTGTCGAAAAACTTCTCCATCAACACCACGCGGCTGGTCGTGATCAGCGTCGCGGTGCCGAACTGTTTGTAGTAGATCGCCTCGATCGACGCGATCTCGTCGCGGTACGGTCCCAGCGAAAACGGCATCGGCAGCGCCAAGGTCAAGCCGTGCTCGCTGGCGAAGCGGCGGTACATCACGCCCATCATCTCGCTGATCTCGACGGTCTTGCGCTCGGAGGCGTCGAGGTTGGCGCGGATGCGTTCGAAATAATTGCGCACCGCCTCGCGCACGCCGGTGAAGAAGCGGCTGCGCTGCATCTGCTCGCGCACCAGGTCGATGTCGTCGCGCACGATGTCCATGCCGATGCTGGTGTAGAGCTCGGTCGACAGCCGCGTGAACACCGCGCGCGTGGCCTGCAGCTTGAACAGGCTGGCGTCGAATTCCTTTTTCTCGACATCGATGCGGCGCATCATGTGGGCGATCACCGTCTGGTTCTTGCCGCGCAGGCTCTTGAGTTCGTGCAATTGCTCGACGATGCCGCGCGAGCGCGCGTTGACCAGCGCCATCTGCGCCACGCTCAGCGCCCGCAGTTCCTCGCTCAGCTGCTTGCGCACGATGTCCTTCTTGGCCGGGATCAGCTCGTCGAACAGCGCCCCCTCGAGCGCCTGCAGGCGGCTGCGGGCGAGCAGGGCCTTGTCCTGCGTGATCTTGCCCACCAGCGCCTTTTGCGCCGACACCGGAAACACCTGGCGCGGTTCGAGCGCCAGCACATGGGCGACGTTGGCCTGCTGGCGTTCGATCTCGACGTCGACCTCGGCCTCGCTGCGCAGCTCGTCCCACATGCTGTCGATCTTGTTGAGCACGACGAGGCGGCTGGCGCCGGCGCCGATGTGGTTGCGCCAGACCTCGATGTCGCTCTTGGTCACGCCGGTGTCGGCGGCCAGGATGAACAGCACCGCGTGCGCGTTCGGGATCAGGTTCAACGTCAGCTCCGGCTCGGTGCCGATGGCGTTCAGGCCGGGCGTGTCGAGGATCACCAGCCCCTGCTTGAGCAGCGGGTGCGGGAAGTTGATGATGGCGTGGCGCCACAGCGAAATCTCGACCTTGCCGTCCTCGCTGAGGGTGACCGGCATGTCGGGATCGTCCTCGTCGTACAGGCCGTAGCGCTTGGCCTCCTCGACCGGCACATGGCGCGTCATGCTGACCTGTTTGAAGACCTCGTGCATGTCGGCGCCGACCTCCAGGTTCAGCGGCAGCACGGTCCAGGCCGATGGCTGCTCGCGGTAGTCGCTGGTCGACAGGTTGTCGGCCCGCGTCTCGATCGGCAGCAGGCGGATCGATGGCGCGAAGCTGGGGTCGTACATCAGCTCGGTCGGACACATGGTGGTGCGGCCGGCGGCCGACGGCAGGATGCGCTGGCCGTAGTCGGCGAAGAAGATGGCATTGATCAGTTCCGATTTGCCGCGCGAGAACTCGGCGACGAAGGCCACCGACAGTTTATCGTCGGCCAGCCGCGCCAGGGTGCGGGCGATGCGCTGGTCGGTGGCGGCGTCGGTCAGCGACGCGGCCGCCACCCAGGACTGGTAATTTTTCAGCGCCGTCACCACGCCTTGCCGCCAGGCGCTGTACTGCTCGAAATCCCTGGCCATCATGCTTTCCGCCCTTGTTTTAAAGTTCACTTCTGACAATTCACACAGTAAAAAGTGGACCGCTGCCCTTGCTTGATCTGCCGCACCGGCGCCGCGCACACCTTGCAGGGCACGCCAGCACGATCATAGACGAAATACGTCTGCTGGAAATAACCCGACTGGCCGTTGACGCTAATAAAATCGCGCAAGGTGCTGCCGCCCTGGACGATGGCCTCGGCCAGGATCTCGCGGATCGCCTGCGCCAGTTTCTCGTAGCGCGCCAGGCTGATGCGCTTGGCCGGCGTCTTCGGATTGATGCCCGCGCGGAATAAACTTTCCGAGGCGTAAATATTGCCGACGCCGACCACGATATCGCCGGCCAGCAGCACCTGCTTGACGGGCGCGCTGCGCTGGCGGGTCTGATCGTACAACAATTTGCCGGTAAAGCCCGTTTCCAGCGGCTCCACGCCCAGTTCGCGCAGCAGCACGTGGTGTTCCAGCAGGCCGTCGGCGTCGTCATGCCACAGCACGGCGCCGAAGCGGCGCGGATCCTTCATGCGCAGCACCTGCCTGCCTTGCGGACCCTCGACCACCAGATCGAAATGGTCGTGCTTTTCCGGCTCGATGCCCGGCGCCATCACCCGCAGGTGGCCCGACATGCCCAGGTGGATGATCAGGGTGCCGTGCTCGAAGTGGACCAGCAGGTATTTTCCGCGCCGCCCGGTGCGCACCACCAGGCGTCCGGCCAGCAGTTGTTGCAGCTGGGCGGGAAACGGCCAGCGCAGGCCTGCGCGGCGCAGCACCACGTCGTGCACGGTGCGGCCTTCGATATGGGGCGCGACACCGCGCCGCGTCACTTCAACTTCTGGTAATTCTGGCATGTGGATGGCAAATGAGGGCTAATCGTCGGATATCGGGGCGCTGGAAGCCGTCGCAACCTGGCCGGGGCGAAATATTTGGTTACACTAGTCAAAACACACAACCGATGCGTTGCGCGTAAAATCACCGCGTACCTCGCCGACCCAGGATCTTCCCTTGAAAAACGCTTTCGCCATTGTAACCCTCTCCGCCTTGCTGTCGGCGTGCGCCCTGGCGCCGCAAAAACAGGCCGAGTCCACCCCCGCGCCGGAGCCTGCCGCCCCCGACAGCGCCACCGCCGTGGTGGAGGCGCCAGCGCCCGTGCCGGAAGTGCTGCCCAATAATGCCCTGACCGGCGACATGCTGTTCCGCATCACCAAGGCCGAGCTCGAATTCAAGCAGGGGCAGTGGCAGGGCGCGTACATCACGATGCTGGCGCTGGCCCAGCAGACCCGCGATCCGCGCCTGGCCCGCCGCGCCGCCGAGATGGCGCTGGCCGCCAAGCAGGGCCAGGAGGCCCTGGCGGCGATCCGCCTGTGGCGCGAACTGGCGCCCGATTCGGACGAGGCGACCCAGTATTTCCTCGGCTTTGCCGTCGTCAACGAAGACCTGAGCGAGGCGGAGGCGATTTTCGCCCAGCGCCTGAAGGCGGCCCCGGCGGCCCAGCGCGGCATGGCGATGATGCAGATGCAGCAATTCATGCTGCGCGCCAAGGATAAGGCGGCCGCGTTCGCGCTGCAGGAGCGCGTGCTGGCGCCCTACGACGACATGCTCGAAAGCCACCTGATCCTGGCGCAGGGCGCCTTCGCCGTCAACGACGCCGAGCGCGCCCGCGCCGAGGCGCAAAAAGCCCAGGCCATCAAGCCCGATTCCGAGCTGGCGGTGCTGACCATGGCGCAGGTCTCGGGCGACATCGACGCCGCCGGCAAGGTGCTGACCGCTTTCCTGGAGAAGTATCCGAAGGCGCGCGAGGTGCGCGCCGCCTACGCCCGCATCCTGGTCGATTCCAAGCAGCTCGAACCGGCCCGCCAGCAATTCCTGACCTTGCTGAAGGACCAGCCCGACAACATCGCCACCTTGTATGCGTTGGGCGTGATGGCGATGCAGACCAACGATTTGCCCGAGGCGGAGAAGTATTTCACGCGTTTCATCACCGTCCTGGACGACCATCCGGACGACGAGCGCGACCCGGCCAAGGTGCTGATGATCCTGTCGCAGATCGCCGAACAGCGCGGCGACGTCGACGGCGCCTACAAGTGGCTGGAGAAAATCGAAGGCGACGATCCCAAGCTGTACCTGGCCGCGCGCATGAAAATGGCGACCCTGACGGCGCGCAAGGGCGATGTCGACGGCGCGCGCAAGCAGCTGGCCACCTTGACGCCGGCCGACCCCGCCGACCAGGCGCAGATCTTCCAGACCGACGCCCAGTTGCTGCGCGACGCCGGCGACACCCGCGCCGCCTACACGGTGCTGGAGAACGCCATCAAGCGCTATCCGGACAATCCGGACCTGCTGTACGACTTCGCGCTGGTGGCGGAAAAACTGGGCAACGTGGAGCTGATGGAAAAAGCGCTGCGCCAGGTGATGATCGCCGCGCCCGACAACCAGCACGCCTACAACGCGCTGGGCTACTCGCTGGCCGAGCGCAACGAGCGCCTGCCGGAAGCCTACGCGCTGATCGACCAGGCGATGAAGATGGCGCCGGGCGATCCGTTCATCATGGACAGCATGGGCTGGGTACAATTCCGCATGGGGAACCTGGACGAGGCCGAGTCGCTGCTGCGCCGCGCCTACGCGCTGCGCGCCGATCCGGAGATCGCCGTGCATCTGGGCGAGGTGTTGTTCGTCAAGGGCGACGTCACCGGCGCGCAAAAGATGTGGCAGGAAGCCAAAAGCAAAGATCCCAAGAACGACGCGCTCAAGAATACGCTGGCGCGCCTGAATCAAAACCTGTAACCGATAGCAATCACCACTGATGATGATTTCCATTTCCCGCCGCGCGGCAAGCACGCTGGCGCTGGCCGGCGCGCTTGCGGTGCTGGCCGGCTGCGCCACCACCTCCGCGCCACGCTCGACCACCGCCGTCGCGCCGTACCGCGACACACTCGACCTGGCCGGACGCATCGCCATCAATTACAGCCGTGACGGCAAGCAGGAGTCGCTGAGCGGCAAATTCACCTGGCGGCAAACGGCGGCCAACACCGACGTCACCTTGATCTCGCCGACCGGGCAGACGGTCGCCATCATCAATGTCACGCCGACCTCGGCCACGTTGAAGCGCAGCGGCGAGCCGACCCGCACCGCGTCCGACCTGGACAGCCTGACCCGCCAGACCCTGGGCTGGACCTTGCCGGTCTCCGGCCTGCGCGACTGGCTGCAGGGGTACGCGGTCGCCGCCGACGGCGGCCGCTTCAGCGCCTCGCCGGCCAGCGACACCGTGGTCACCCGCGACGGCTGGAAGCTCGACTACGTGTCGTGGCAGGATGAGTCGGCGGCCGCGCCGCAACCGAAACGCATCGACGTCACCCGCATCGCGCTGGGCCAGCAAGTCGACGACATGTCGATCCGCATCGTGATCGACCCCGCCGCACAATAAAACCATCCTTCCCTTCGATGACCAGCCTGAAGAATTGCCCGGCCCCGGCCAAACTGAACCTTTTCCTGCACGTCAACGGCCGCCGTGCCGACGGCTACCACCTGCTGCAAACCGTCTTCCAACTGGTCGACCACGGCGACACCTTGCATTTCACCTTGCGCGACGACGACGCGCTGCGCCGCGTGACGGCGATCGAAGGGGTGCCGGAGGAGGGCGACCTGATCATCCGCGCCGCCAGGCTGTTGCAGGCCGAGGTGCTGCGCCGTACCGGCGCTTTGCCGCGCGGTGTCGATATCGCCATCGACAAGATCCTGCCGATGGGCGGCGGCCTGGGCGGCGGCTCGTCGGACGCGGCCACCACCTTGATGGTATTGAACCATTTGTGGCGCGCCGGTCTAACGAAGGAGGAGTTGATGGCGCTGGGCCTGCCGCTGGGCGCGGACATCCCGTTCTTCATCTTCGGCGAAACCGCGTTCGCCGAGGGCGTGGGCGAGGCGCTGCAACCGGTGAAAGCGCCCGATTGTTGGTATGTCGTCATCGAACCCGGGGTGGCGGTGCCGACCGCGGCAATTTTTTGCTCGGAACATTTGACAAGGAACACACCGCCCGTCATAATAACGGACTTTTCCAGCTACCACGAAAATCAAACTGATTTGAAGGGGTACGGAAGGAACGATTTACAGCAAGTGGCAACGAGTTTGTTCCCGCCGGTGGCAGAGGCGATAGAATGGCTAGGCGCTCACGGTGATGCCAGGATGACTGGTTCCGGTGCTTGTGTATTTTGTGCAGTGGCAACCCAGGCCGACGCCGACGCGGTACTTCAACAAGTGCCGGCCAGGTGGAAAGCATGGAAAGCCCAGGCGCTGACACGGCATCCGCTCACTAAAATGTTGTAGACGGGTAAAAAAAGATTTGGCTTGGCGTGAAATTGGCGATAAAATACTCGCCGTTGTAGCGACAAGCAGTCAGTTGCGTAGGGGAATCGCCAAGCTGGTTAAGGCACTGGATTTTGATTCCAGCATACCAAGGTTCGAATCCTTGTTCCCCTGCCATTCGTTTTCCTTGTGTCACCGTCGAGGCATTAGTCTCCGGCCAAGGCAAGCATCAATGTCCGCGCCCGGCGCGGATCATTCTGAGTACAGCGCCACGCGGCTTCCGCTGGCGACATCAAAAATTTCATCGACTATCTCTGGGACTCCCATGGCTTACGAAAACCTGATGGTTTTTACCGGCAACGCTAATCCTGCGTTGGCAGAAGGAGTCGCAAAAAATCTCGGCATTCCACTCGGCAAGGCAAACGTTTCGAAATTCTCGGACGGCGAAGTGATGGTCGAGATTAACGAGAACGTTCGCGGTAAAGACGTTTTCGTTCTGCAATCGACTTGCGCACCAACCAACGACAGCCTGATGGAGTTGATCCTGATGGTCGACGCGTTGAAACGCGCCTCGGCCGGCCGCATCACCGCCGCCATCCCTTACTTCGGTTACGCCCGCCAGGACCGCCGCCCGCGTTCGGCGCGTGTCGCGATCTCGGCCAAAGTCGTGGCCAACATGCTGGAAAGCGCCGGCGTCGAGCGCGTCCTGATCATGGACCTGCACGCGGACCAGATCCAGGGCTTCTTCGATATCCCGGTCGATAATATTTATGCTTCGCCAATTCTGCTGAGCGATCTGCAGAAGAAGAACTACCAGGACCTGCTGGTGGTGTCGCCGGACGTCGGCGGTGTGGTACGTGCGCGCGCCCTGGCCAAACGCCTGGGCTGCGACCTGGCCATCATCGACAAGCGCCGTCCGAAAGCCAACGTCTCCGAAGTGATGAACATCATCGGCGAAGTCGAAGGCCGCAACTGCGTCATCATGGATGACATGGTCGATACCGCCGGTACCCTGGTCAAGGCGGCGGAAGTGCTGAAAGAGCGCGGCGCCACCAAGGTCGTCGCGTATTGCACCCACGCGGTTCTGTCGGGTCCTGCGATCGAGCGCATCGCCAATTCGTCGCTGGACGAGTTGGTCGTGACCGACACGATTCCGCTGTCCGACGCGGCCCGTGCCTGCGGCAAGATCCGCCAGCTGACCTGCGCACCGCTGTTGGCAGAGACGTTCAAACGCATCATCAAGGGGGATTCGGTGATCTCCCTGTTTATCGACTAATCGATAGACAAGCTGTCCGTATTTTAGGCGGCGCGCCGGGCTAAAAAGCCTTGGCGCGCCGTTGTACTTCCCGGTTTCATGAGCGCAGTCAGCTCATTTTCGAAGCACCCTGGTCGCGGGGGCTTCATAACACGAGGCGCGAGCCTTGTTATTTTTGGAGTTACACATGAAAGTTGTTGCATTCAAACGCGAATTGCAAGGTTCCGGAGCGAGCCGCCGCCTGCGCAATTCGGGCCAAACCCCAGGCATCATCTACGGCGGTACCGAAGCGCCAGTGACCATCTCGCTGGACCACAACGCGCTGTACCACGCGCTGAAAAAAGAAGCCTTCCACTCGTCGATCCTGGATCTGGAAATCGACGGCAAGACCCAGCAAGTGCTGCTGCGCGACTTCCAAGTCCACGCGTTCAAGCAACTGGTTCTGCACGCTGACTTCCAGCGCGTCGACGCCGGCAAGAAAGTGCACATGAAAGTCGCGCTGCACTTCGCCAACGCCGAAGTCTCGCCAGCGGTCAAGCTGCACGGCGCCACCATCAGCCACGTCGCCAACGAAATCGAAGTGTCGTGCCTGCCGAAAGACCTGCCAGAGTTCATCACCGTCGACCTGACCAACATCGACGTCGGCAACTCGCTGCACATCGACGAACTGACCTTGCCAGCTGGTGTTACGGCTGTTGCCGCCGGCACCAACCTGACCATCGCCACCGCTTCGGTGCCGCCAGGCCACGTGTCGGCCGAAGCCGACGCCGCTGAAGCCGCTCCAGCAGCCGATGCCAAGCCAGCCGCTAAAGCCAAGAAGTAATATTGAACGCCGCAGCGATGCGGCGGCTATGAAGGACCCCCGCTAGCCCAAGGCCGTCGGGGGTTTTTTTTCGTTTGACCGATAATATCGTTTTCCTTGATTGAGCATCCCATGCCCATACGTCTCATCGTCGGCCTCGGCAATCCCGGCGCCGAATACGAACAAACCCGCCACAACGCAGGCTTCTGGCTGGTCGACAACCTGGCCAACGACGTCGGCGCGCGCCTGCAGCGCGAGACCAAGTACAACGCGCTGGCCGCCAAGAGCCAGATCGCCGGCCAGGAAGTGTGGCTGCTGGAACCGCAGACGTATATGAACCGCTCCGGACAATCGGTCGGCGGCCTGTGCCGTTTCTTCAAGATCAACCCGGACGAGGTGCTGGTGGTGCATGACGAGCTCGATCTGATGCCGGGTGTCGCGCGCCTGAAGAAGGGCGGCTCGTCGGGCGGCCACAACGGCCTCAAGGACATCACCGCCGCGCTCGGCACGCAGGACTACTGGCGGCTGCGCCTGGGCATCGGCCATCCGCGCACGCTCAGCCTGCAACAGCAGGTGGCCGACTTCGTGCTGCACCGGCCGCGCCGCGAAGACCAGGACCTGATCGAGCAGGCCATCGAAAAATCGCTGCAGGTCATGCCGCTGATCGTCGACGGCAAGTTCGAGGCGGCGACGATGAAACTGCACACAGTCTAAAGCCGGCGTGACGATGGTATGCTGAGGGAATTCTTTCCCTCAGACTAAGGACACCATCAATGAAGCGCTTGCCGATCGCCGCACTCGTAACATCTTTATTGTTGGCCGCCTCCGCGCACGCGCAGGCCCCGGATAGCGGCGTCGTCGCCAAACAGATCGACGGCATGTATCCCAAGCTCGACGTCATCTACAAGGATTTGCACGCGCATCCGGAAGTCGCCTTCCAGGAAGTGCGCACGGCCGCCAAGCTGGCCGCCGAGATGCGCGCCATCGGCTTCGACGTCACCGAGAAAGTCGGCAAGACCGGCATCGTCGCCATCTACAAGAACGGCGCCGGCCCGACGGTGCTGGTGCGCACCGAGATGGACGGCCTGCCGATGGAGGAAAAATCCGGCTTCGCCTATTCCAGCAAGGCCCACGCCACGCTCGACGGCAAGGACACGATGGTCGCCCACAGCTGCGGCCACGACGTCCACATGACGGCCTGGCTGGGCGCAGCGCGCACACTGGTGGCGATGAAATCGCAATGGAAGGGCACGTTGATGTTCATCGGCCAGCCGGCCGAGGAAATCGTCGCCGGCGCCAAGGCCATGCTCGACGACGGCCTGTTCAAGCGCTTCCCGAAACCGGACTACGCGTTCGCGCTGCACTCGTGGCCGCTGGCCTACGGCACCATCGGCTACAACAGCGGCCCGGTGTCGTCGAACTCGGACGCGATCGAAATCACCTTCAAGGGGCGCGGCGGCCACGGCTCGGCGCCGGACAAGGCGCTCGACCCGATCACCATCGCCGCCCGCTTCGTGGTCGACGTGCAAACGGTCATCAGCCGCGAAAAGGATCCGAAGGAATTCGGCGTGGTGACGATAGGCGCGATCAACGGCGGCAGCGTCGGCAACATCATCCCCGACTCGGTCAAGGTGCGCGGCACCATCCGCACCTACAACCCGCAAGTGCGCGCCAAGATCCTGGCCGGCGTGCGGCGCGTCGCCAACGCCTCGGCCGCGATGGCCGACGCGCCGGCGCCGGACGTGGAGCTGATCACCGGCGGCGCGGCCATCGTCAACAACGACGCGCTGGTCACGCGCACCGAGGGCGTGCTCAAGCAAGCCTTCGGCGACGCCAACGTCGCGCGCATGCCGGCCATGACGGCCAGTGAGGACTTCTCGGTCTACGCCAACGAAGGGATACCGTCGATGTTCTTCTTCACCGGCGTCTACGATCCGAAGGCGGTGGCCGAGGCGGACAAGCCGGGCGGCAAGCCGATCGCCTTCAACCACTCGCCGTACTACGCGCCGGTGCCGGAGCCGTCGATCAAGACGGCGGCGCAGGCGATGACGCTGGCGGTGCTGAACGTGATGTCCAAATAAATCCTAACCCGCGCGTTTATTTGCTGGCGGCGATCCATTTGTCCACGCGCGCCTCCAGGATCGGCAACGGCAAGGTGCCGTCGCCGATCACCACCTGGTGGAATTTCTGGTAACTGAATTTGTCGCCCAGCGCCTCCCGCGCCCGCGCGCGCAGCTCCAGGATTTTCAGCGAGCCGATCTTGTAGCTCAGCGCCTGCGCCGGCCACACCATATAGCGCTCGATCTGGTTCCTGGCGCGCGCCTCGCTCCAGCCCAGCGTGTCGGCCAGATAGGCGATCGCCTGTTCGCGGCTCCAGCCCTTGGCGTGCATGCCGGTGTCGACCACCAGGCGCGCCGCGCGCAGCATCTCCGCGTTCAGATGGCCGTAATAGGCCACCGGATCGTCGTACAGGCCCAGCTCGCGGCCCAAGGTTTCCGAATACAAGGCCCAGCCCTCGGTGTAGGCCGCGCTGTTCGGATTTTCGGTGCTGAACTTGCGGAAGTCCGGCAGGTCCAACTCCTTAAGCAGCGCGCCGTGCAGGTGGTGGCCCGGCACGCCCTCGTGCAGGAACAGGCTGACCATGTCGACCCGGCTGTACTGCTTCGGATCGTTGACCACCGGCCAGAACACACCGGGGTGCGAGCCGTCCGCCGCCGGCGGCGTGTAGTGGTCGGAGGCGGTCGCGCGCGTCAGCTCCGGTTCCAGATGCAGCTCCATCTGCGCCTTCGGGATCAGGCTGAAGTAGGTCGGCAGCTTGGCCTGCACCGTCGCGTAGAGCGCGCGGTAGGCGTCGAGCACCTGCTCGTCGGTGGTGAAGATCTTGAACTTCTGCTGCGCGGCCATCCATTGCGGCAGCTGCTTTTCCGGGCCGTCGTAGCCCAGCTTGGGGCCCAGCGCCGTCAACTGCTGCTGGATGCGCGCCACTTCCTTCAGGCCCAGCGCGTGCACCGCGTCCGGCGTCAGCGGCAGGTTGGTGCTGTCCTTGATGCGGGCGGCGTACCAGGCGGCGCCGTTCGGCAGCGCGCTCCAGCCGGTGCTGGCGCGGCTGGCCGGCAGGTATTCGTTTTGCAGGAAGTCCACCAGGCGGGTCAGTGCGGGCGCGATCTTGGTGTCGACCGTGTTCAGGTAGGCCGCCGTCAGCCTTTGCTTGTCGGCGGCGGAGAACTGCGCCGGCATGCGCGTGATGGGCGAATAGTAGACGCTCGTCTCCGGCGTGGCCGCGCGCAGGTTCTGGAACTGCGGCAGCATCGCCACCGTGATCGCCTTCGGTTGCACGACGCCGGCGCGGATGCCTTGCTTCATGTTGGCGATGGCCTGGTCTATCCAGGCCGGCAACTGCTTCAGCCGGCCCAGGTAGGCCTGATATTGCGCGACGGTGCCCAGTGGCTGCGAGCCGGTGCCGTCGGCGTAGTTGGCCAGGGTGCTGGGGACGTTATCGAACTGGTTGAGCGGCAGCAGATGCTCCGGGAAGGACTCCAGCTGCATCGCGTTATTGAGTTCGTAGGACAGCAGATCGTAGGTCAGCTGGTCTTGCTCGCCGAGCTGGTCGCGCCGCACGGCCATCAACTGCTTTTGCATCTGGCGGTACTGCGTGAACTGGGCGGCGCGCACCGCAGGGGAGATGCTCAGACCGATTTGATCGTTGTAGCGGCTGTCGCCGTTGGCGGTGGCAAACAGCAGCGGATCGAATTTGCAGCGCGCCGCGTGGAACGCCGCCGCCAGTTTCGCCAGTTGTTTCTGGGCCTGGCTGGCCTGGGCGGTCGACGTCTGCGCGGCCTGGGCAGGCAACATGCCGATGCCGGCAAACAGGAGACTGGTGATCAGTACGGAAGTCCGCAACGGGGCGCGGCAGCGAGTGTGGGGCATGGACATTTCCTGGTAAGCAGATAAGCCGCCCATCGGGCGGCTTATCTTGACGTGGTCAATTGTTCGCCAGGAAGTCTAGCACTAAACAATTCACCGGGAAATCGCCCGCCGGCGCTGACGGTCAGTTCGAACGCAGGCCGCCGTCGACCACGCGCACGTCGTCGCCCTGGTGCCACGATGGCTGCTCGGTCTGATGGAACTTGCGCACCGAACCGTCGTTCATGCGCACCACGATGTCATAGCTCTTGCTGGCCTTGACCTTGCCTTCGATCTGGTTGCCGGCGACCGCGCCGCCGATGGCGCCGGCCACGGTGGCCAGTTTGCGGCCGTTGCCGCCGCCCACCTGGTTGCCCAGCAGGCCGCCGACCAGCGCGCCGCCCACCGCGCCGACGCCGCTGCCTTCGGCACGGGTCTCGATTTCGTTGACGGCTTCGATCACGCCGCAGTTGTTGCACACGGCCGGCGCGCTCTTGACCGGGGTGTGCTTGACGACCGGCTTGTCGCGCACGGCTTCACGGACCGGTTCGCGGACTTGTTCACGGACCGGTTCGCGCACCTGGTCGCGGTTCGGCGCGGCCGGCGCGGTTTGCTCGACCAGCGGCTGGCCATTGGGCGCCAGCGACGGGTCCTGGTTCTGCGAGTTCGAAGAAGGCAGCCAGCCCATGATGGCGGCGACGCCCACGCCACTGACCAGCACAACGGCGGCCGCGGCGGCCATGATCATCGGATGCAGCTTGGAATTGGATGTGTTATTCATTTTTCTACCTTTTATGTGTTGAGTGGCTTGTTTGACTACAAGCAACTAACGCGCGGGGGGACGATCCGACTGACGCAGATTTCGTATCAAATGTAAGCAATTGTTCCCGAATGGCATGACGACGCCAGGTGTTGGCCCCGGTTTTTTTGAAGACTGGGGGCGGGGGAGGTACAATTGATCCTTGAACGCTTTAAATAGCAGGAATATTCAAAAACGCCCGAGTCGGCCGTTTTTCACCAGCCGCTTGCCGGCAACATTTGATTATTAAAGGTTTTCCATGAGTCTCCAATGCGGCATCGTCGGCCTGCCCAACGTCGGCAAGTCCACCCTTTTCAACGCCCTGACCAAAGCCGGCATCCCGGCTGAAAACTATCCGTTCTGCACCATCGAGCCTAACGTCGGCGTGGTCGAGGTGCCGGACCCGCGCATGGCCGCGCTGGCCGCGATCGTCAAGCCCGAGCGCATGGTCAACGCCATCGTCGAATTCGTCGACATCGCCGGCCTGGTCGCCGGCGCGTCGCAGGGCGAGGGCCTGGGCAACCAGTTCCTGTCGCACATCCGCGAAACCGACGCCATCGTCAACGTCGTGCGCTGCTTCGAGGACGACAACGTGATCCACGTGGCCGGCAAGGTCAGCCCGCTGGACGACATCGAAGTCATCCAGACCGAGCTGGCGCTGGCCGACCTGGGTACGGTGGAAAAAGCCATCCACCGCGAAAACAAGAAAGCCCGCTCCGGCGACAAGGACGCGGCCAAGCTGCTGGCCATCATGGAACGCATCGTGCCGCACCTGAACGAAGCCAAGCCGGTGCGCGCCATGGGCCTGGACGCCGACGAGATGGCCCTGATCAAGCCGCTGTGCCTGATCACCGCCAAGCCGGCCATGTATGTCGCCAACGTCTCCGACACCGGCTTCACCAACAACCCGCTGCTCGACCAGCTGACCGCCTACGCCGCCACGCAGAACGCGCCTATCGTCGCCATCTGCGCCTCGATCGAAGCCGAGATCGCCGACCTGGAAGACGCCGACAAGACCGAGTTCCTGAACGACATGGGCATGGAAGAGCCGGGCCTGGACCGCCTGATCCGCGCCGCCTACAAGCTGCTCGGCCTGCAGACCTACTTCACGGCCGGCGTCAAGGAAGTGCGCGCCTGGACCATCCACGTCGGCGACACCGCGCCGCAGGCGGCCGGCGTCATCCACACCGACTTCGAACGCGGCTTCATCCGCGCGCAAACCATCGCCTACGACGATTTCATCCAGTACAAGGGCGAGGGCGGCGCCAAGGAGGCGGGCAAGATGCGCGCCGAGGGCAAGGAATACGTGGTCAAGGATGGCGATGTGCTGAACTTCCTGTTCAACGTCTAAATCGCTTTAAGACCACTCTAGAAGCCCCGTCGAGACGGGGCTTTTTCACATCCGCGCCTTTATCACGTCGTCGCCGTCTACTCGCAGGCCGGGTTGTATCAAAGGCGCAGGCAGGTTGGGTATCGCAAAAATTATGGTGGATGAGCAGATATTTGTGGCGTGCTTGCAAGACGTGACCTCTATGTGGGAACAGCCGGCGGTTGATATGACTGCCAGGATACATTGCCGCCAATCACTGTGACTCGTCCGGTCGCCTGCGCGGTTCGCCGTGCGCCGCCCGTTGTTGGGTATAATCGTTGCATTATCCGCTCGCCGGGCCTCCGCGTTTGCGTTCCGCACCCGCCTCATTCCCTCACTAGAAAAAAATTACTCTTCATGGCTTCTTCCAACGATAACGTCAGCATGGCGCTGTTCTGCGATTTTGAAAACGTGGCGCTCGGTGTGCGCGACGCCAATTACGACAAGTTCGACATCAAGCCGGTGCTGGAGCGTCTGCTGCTCAAGGGCAGCATCGTGGTCAAGAAGGCGTATTGCGACTGGGACCGCTACAAGGCGTTCAAGGCGCCTATGCACGAGGCCAACTTCGAGCTGATCGAGATCCCGCACGTGCGCCAGTCGGGCAAGAATTCGGCCGACATCCGCATGGTCGTCGACGCGCTCGACTTGTGCTACACCAAGTCGCACGTCGACACCTTCGTCATCATCTCGGGCGATTCCGATTTTTCGCCGCTGGTGTCGAAGCTGCGCGAAAACGCCAAGAAGGTGATCGGCGTCGGCGTCAAGCAGTCGACCTCCGACCTGCTGGTGGCCAACTGCGATGAATTCATTTTCTACGACGACCTGGTGCGCGAGAGCCGCCGCGCCAAGCGCGACGCCGGCGAGGCCAACAAGCCGGCCGTCAAGCGTTCGCCGGAAGAGGAGCGCGGCCGCCGCGAAGAGATGGACAAGCGCCGCAACCAGGCGGTGGAAATCGCCGTCAACACCTTCGAGGCGCTGGTGCTCGAACGCGGCGACAGCGGCAAGATCTGGGCCTCCGTGCTGAAGGAGGCGATCAAGCGCCGCAAGCCGGACTTCAGCGAATCCTATTATGGCTTCCGCACCTTCGGCAACCTGATCGAGGAATGCAAGGCGCGCGGCCTGCTCGAGTTCGGCCGCGATGAGAAATCCGGCGCTTACGTCTACCGCAGCAGCGGTTCGTCCAACGGCGCGATGCAGGGCGCGGGCGAAACGCAGGCGTCCGACAACGCCGGGGCCGAGGTGCAGGAAGGCGGCAAGCAGGAATCGCGCCGCAGCCGTGGCCGCGGCCGCACCGCCGCCGAACGCTTCGCCGAACGCCAGGCCGAGCGGCTGGCGCAGCAGGCGCGCGTGGGGCAGGACGCCGACGACCGGAACGCCGACGACCAGAACGCCGACGACGCCGACGACGCCGCGCCGGTGGTGGAGGCCTATGCCGCGTGGCAGACCGCGCCGGAACCAGCGTCCGACCAGTCCGACGAGCCGGAAGCGCAGCCGTCGGCCCAGCCGGAATCGGACCGCAATCGCGGCCGTGGACGCGGCAATCGTGGCGGCCGCAAGCAGGGCGAGCGCCAGGGCCAGGGCGGCGTGGCCGCCGCCGAGGCGCCTGTTGTTACGGAAATGGCCGAGATGGCGGTCGGCCTGCCGGTCCCGTCGTCGGTTGCCGAGGCGTACGATGAAGTGGTCCAGGCCGCGCCGGCGGAAGCGGTCGCGCCGGTCCCGGCGAAAAAGAAAAGCGGCGCCAAGCCGCCGGCGCGCAAGGTCAAGGCCGCGGCCAAGCCGCAGCCCGAGGAGGGCAAGCCGGCCAAGGGCGGCAAAGGCGGCAAGGGCCGCGCCGCCACCGCTGCCGAGCCGGTGGCGATCGCCGTGGAAGCGGCGCCCGTGGCGGCCGAGGCCGAAGCCGCCCCGGCCAAGCCCGCCAAGCCGCGCGCGCCGCGCAAGCCACGCGCGCCCAAGGCCGTCGCCGAGTCCAACGAGTAAACGAGTAGGCCCGGGCAAGGGGCGGCTGCGGATCGTATAATGACAACGTTACGATCTTATTAACCAGCGCGGCGGATGCCGCCCATAAAGGTAGCCGCCTCATGCCCATCCTTTCCGCCCTCACGCTGTATCCGATCAAATCCTGCGCCGGCGTGGCCTTGCAGGACGCCACGCTGACCACGGCGGGGCTGATGACCGAGCAGATCTACGACCGCGAATGGATGGTCGTCGACGAGGACGGCGTGTGCATGACGCAACGCGAGCACCCGCGCATGGCGCTCATCACTCCCACGCTGAAAGCCAACACGCTGGAGCTGCGCGCGCCCGGCATGCTGCGCCTGGAGATTCCACTCGGCCTGCCCGATCCCGACCTGGCGCCGACCCTGTCCACGCAAATCTGGGACCACACCATCCTCGCCTACGACTGCGACGACCTGACGGCCGAATGGTTCACCAAGGCCATCGGCGTGCCGTGCCGCCTGGCGCGCTTCCACGCCAACGCCACCCGCGCCGTCAGCGAGACCTGGACCAAGGGCGTGCCGGCCACCACCTTGTTCTCGGACGGCTATCCGATCCTGGTCGTGGGCCAGTCGTCGCTGGACGACCTCAACGACAAGCTGCGCCGCGCCGGCCGCGAGGCGATCCCGATGAACCGCTTCCGGCCCAACCTCGTCATCGGCGGCATCGAAGCCTTCGAGGAGGATTACGCCGAGTCGTTCCAGATGGGCGACGCGCTGCTCAAACCGGTGAAACCATGCCCGCGCTGCCCGATGCCGTCGATCGACCAGGCCACCGGCGTGTTCGGGCCCAACCCGCTGGATATCATGCAGGGCTACCGCGCCAAGCCCGAGCTCGACGGCGCGGTGTGCTTCGGCATGAACAGCATTCTGATCACCGGCGACGGCCAACGCGTGCGCGTCGGCCAGGAAATCGTCGTTACACTGGCGTTTTAATGCACTTGGGCGGCCCGGGGGCATTCCCAAGCGGCACAACTTGGCGTAATGTTGCAATGACATGAAACCGGGTGAACAGTAAGGGCAACTATGACGCAAACCGCAACTGGCAAAGTAACGACGCCGACCGACCACGCCGCGCGCGCGAACGATCTGGCGGCCGAAAACCAGGCTTTGCGGGCACGCATGGCTTACCTGCTGGAACAGGCCGAACGCAACCACTCGATCATGACGCGCCACCAGGCGTTCGACTTGAACATCGTCGGCGCGGCCAATTTCCCCGAGCTGGTCGGCACCATCTTCAGCGTGCTGCCGGTGATCTCCGAACTCGACAGCGTGACGCTGACCCTGGTCGACGAGGGCGCCGACATCCGCGAGGTCATGCTCAAGCTCGACGTGGTGTTCGCCGATTTTCCCGACCTGATCTTCGTCGAGGAGCTCGACGGCCTCGGTTTCGACCTGGGCCAGCGCGGCCCGGGCGCGCCGCCGCCCAAGCCGCTGTTGGGCATGTACGACGCGCGGCGCCACGCGCAGCCGTTCCCGAACGCGCCGGCCGGGCTGCAAAGCGTGGCGCTGGTGCCGCTGCTGCGTAACAAAAGGGTCATCGGCAGCCTGAACCTGGGCAGCCGCGATCCGACCCGCTTTACCCCCAGCCTGGGCACCGACTTCATCGAGCACATGGCGTCGATCATCGCCATCTGCCTGGAAAACGTCATCAGCAACGAGATGCTCAAGTACATCGGCCTGACCGACTCGCTGACCGGCGTCTACAACCGACGCTACATCGACCGCCGGCTGCTCGAGGAGATCGCCCGCGCGCGGCGCCAGTCGTATCCGATCTCGTTCATGTACATCGACATCGACCACTTCAAGCGCGTCAACGACACCGTCGGCCACGGCGGCGGCGACGAGGTGCTGCGCGAGGTGGCCACCCGCATCAAGAACGAGTTGCGCGCCTCGGACGCGCTGGCCCGCTTCGGCGGCGAGGAGTTCGTGGTGCTGCTGATCGACGCCAACCTGGAGAGCGCCGCCTTCGTGGCCGAGCGCATCCGCTCGAGCGTGGCCGGCACGATGATCGCGCTGTCGCCGGCGCTGCAACTATCGGTGACGGTGTCGATCGGCGTGGCCTGCCTCAATCCCGGCGACGCCGAGGGCGACCCGGCCGCCGTGGCGCGCGACTGGATCGCCCAGGCCGACACCTTGCTGTACGTGGCCAAGGAGGCGGGCCGCAACCGCGTGGTCAGCGTGCCGCCGGCCACTCCCGAGCGCCTTTCCGAATGACAGTTGCGGCAATATTGCAATTCACTTAGAGTTTGCTTTAGAAAACATCCTGGTGTAACTAGTATTGGGGTGCCAAATGACTATTGGTGGCTCTCGCGACCGTGTTAGGCCACCGGCACCAACCCAGGGCCACCACCCATACTGTTGCTATATGGAAATAAATGATATGCTTGTTGGCAACTCTTTTACAACAGGCATATCATGAAAAAAATTCCCCACGCACTCTTGCTCGGCGCCGCGCTGTGCTGCGCGCTGCCGTGGTCGTCCAACGCCGCCGCCCAGGCGGTGAGCGTGCCGTTCCCGCCGGACAGCGCGTCCATCGTCTACAAATCGGACGGCGCCGGCATGATCGTCCAGTTCGCCACGAGCACGGAGTCCGAATCGTGCAAGGGGTTGGAGCCGATCGGCAAGGTGTTCGCGGCCGACCTGCTGCGCCAGAAGCTGTTGGGATTCGTCTACAAGACGGTGGAGCGCAGCAACCGTCTGCTGGGCGCCTATCCGCAGATCGACACGGTGGTGAAGGCGGAGAAGCCGTTGCAGATCCGCGGTTATTCGAGCTGGAGCGATTCGAGCCCCGGCTTCCGCAGCCACGGCTCGTGCGGGCCGCTGACCGCCCGGTTCACGCCGCAGCCGCTGCACAAGTATCTGGTGATGTTCAATTTCGCCAACGACACCTGCACCCAGGACGTCTACGACGTGACCGAGCCGGATCAAAAGGCGCCGGTGGAAACGACCGCCATCGCCAGCTGCGAAAAGCCGTGACGGCGGGCCGGGACCGGGCCGTTCCGCGCTAGCGCAGCAGGCGGTTTTCCGCGCGCGTGACGGCGTCGGCTCCGCCGCGCACCACCACCACGTCGCCGGCCTCGAGCACCGTGTCCGGCCCGGCGTCGAGCCGCGCCTTGCCGCGCCGGATGGTGGTCACCTCGGCGCCGGATCCGGCCATGTCGATCTCGCGCAGCGGGCGGCCGACGGCGGTGGCGCCGCCGTCCAGGGTGACCGAGTGCAACCGCTCCAGGTCGGCGTCCTCGCCGGCGTCGCTGACGCCGCGGAAGTAGCCGCGCAGCGACGCGTAGCGTTCCTCGCGCGCGGCCTGCACCCGGTGCACCACGCGCCGCAACGGCACGCCCAGCATCACCAGCGCGTGCGAGGCGAGCATCAGGCTGCCCTCCATCAGTTCCGGCACCACCTCGGCGGCGCCGGCCGCCTTCAGCCGGTCCAGGTCGGTGTCGTCGTACGAACGCACGATCACCGGCAAGGTTGGCGCCAGTTCATGCACCAGGTGCAGCACCTTGAGCGCCGACGGCGTGCTGGCGTAGGTGATCACCACCGCGCTGGCGCGGTAGATGCCGGCCGCGACCAGGCTCTCGCGGCGCGCGGCGTCGCCGTACGACACTTGCCGTCCGGCCGCCTGCGCCTCCTGCACCCGCTCCGGGTCGAGGTCGAGCGCGTGGTATTCGATGTTCTCCTCGCTCAGCAGGGTCGCCAGGCTCTGGCCGCTGCGGCCGAAGCCGGCCACGATCACGTGCTTGCTGGTGGACATGGTGCGGCTGGCGATCTTGGTCAGCGCCAACGATTGCATCATCCACTCGTTGCTCGACACCTTCATGACGATCTGGTCCGACTTGGCGATGATGAACGGCGCCACCAGCATCGACAGCACCATCGACGCCAGCACCACCTGGATGATGAACGGGTCCATTAGCTTGCTGCCGCCGGCCAGGTTCAGGAGCACGAAGCCGAACTCGCCGGCCTGCGCCAGCGCCAGCCCGGTGCGGATCGAGACGCCGTCGGATGAGCCGAACAGCTTGGCCAGGCCGGCGATCAGCGCGAACTTGAGCAGCACCGGGCCGCCCAGCAACACCAGCACCAGCCACCAGTTCTCCAGCACCAGGCGGACGTTGAGCAGCATGCCGATGGTGATGAAGAACAGCCCCAGCAGCACGTCGCGGAAGGGCTTGATGTCCTCCTCCACCTGGTGGCGGTATTCGGTCTCGGAAATGAGCATGCCGGCCACGAAGGCGCCCAGCGCGAGCGACAGGCCGGCGCGCTCGGTGATCCAGGCCGCGCCCAAGGTGATCAGCAGCAGGTTGAGCATGAACAGCTCCTGCGAGCGGCGCTTGACGACGATGGTGAACCAGCCGCGCATCAGCCGGTGGCCGACGAACAGCAGCAGCGCCAGTACGATGACGGCCTTGAGGCCGGCCCAGGCCAAGGTCTCGACCAGCGCGTCGGGGCGCTGGCCCAGCGACGGGATCAGGATCAGCAGCGGCACCACGGCCAGATCCTGGAACAGCAGGATGCCGATGATCTTGCGACCGTGTTCGCTTTCGAGCTCGAGCCGCTCGGTCAGCATCTTGACCACGATGGCGGTCGACGACATCGCCAGCGCGCCGCCCAGCGCGAACGAGGCCTGCCAGCCGATCTGGATGGAGGGGGGCAACTGGGTGGCGATGGCCCAGCCGAACAGCATGGTGGCGGCGATGGTGAACACCACCTGCGCCATGCCGAGGCCGAAGACGATGCCGCGCATGGCCATCAGCTTGGGCAGCGAGAATTCGAGGCCGATGGAGAACATCAGGAACACGACGCCGAACTCGGCCAGTCCGTGGGTCGCCTCGCTTTGCTCGGCCAGGCCCAGCGCGTGGGGGCCGATCAGGATGCCGACGGCCAGGTAGCCGAGCATGGGCGGCAGGTGCATCATGCGGAACGCCACCACGCCCAACACGGCGCTGCCGAGCAGTATCAGGGTTAATTCCAGGGGTGAAAACGTCATTTCAACATAGCCAGTAGAATAATATTTAGTTGTTTGTCGCCGGGGCCGGGCGTTATGTTTTGACTGGCAAGTTTTTTGCTTTCTCAATTCGGCTATACTTGGGTATGAGTGTAACCCATGAAAAAACAATGCTGAAAGCTTTCGACGCAAAAATGGCCGCGCACGCCTTGCGGCTGGCCCGTGAAACGTTGCAAAACGAGGCCGACGCCATCGCCGCGCTCAACGCCCGCCTGGGCGACGACGACAGCGTGGTGCGCGCCATCGCACTGTTGCTAAATTGCAAGGGCAGGGTGGTGGTGTCCGGCATCGGCAAGTCCGGCCACATCGCCCGCAAGATCGCCGCGACCCTGGCCTCGACCGGCACGCCGGCGCTGTTCGTGCACCCGGCCGAGGCGGCCCACGGCGACCTCGGCATGGTCACCGCCGACGACGCCTTCATCGCCATTTCGTATTCGGGCGAGAGCGCCGAACTGATGACGATTTTGCCGGTGGTCAAGCGCATGGGCAGCAAGGTCATCGCGATGACCGGCAAGCCCGGCTCGAGCCTGGCCGTGATCGCCGACGTCCACCTGAACGTGGCCGTGGCCAAGGAAGCCTGCCCGATGAACCTGGCGCCGACGACGTCGACCACGGTCACCCTGGCGCTGGGCGACGCGCTGGCCGTGGCGCTGCTGGACCTGCGCGGCTTCCGCGAGGAGGATTTCGCGCGTTCCCATCCGGGCGGCGCGTTGGGCCGGCGCCTGTTGACGCACGTGCGCGACGTCATGCGCAGCGGCGACGATGTACCGAAAGTCGGCGCCGACGTGAAACTGACGGACGCGCTGCTGGAGATCACGCAAAAAGGCATGGGCATGACCGCCATCGTCGACGCCGACGGCAAGCCGATCGGCGTGTTCACCGACGGCGACCTGCGCCGCATGATCGAGAAGGTCCAGGACTTCACCAAGGTGGTGATCCGCGACGTCATGCACCCGAATCCGCGCAGCATTTCGCCGGAGAAACTGGCGGTCGACGCCGTGGCCGTGATGGAGCAGTACCGCATCAACCAGATGCTGGTGACCGACGCCGAGGGCAAGCTGGTCGGCGCGCTGCACATCCACGACCTGACCCGTGCCAAAGTGATCTAAGGTGATTTGATGACCGAACTGACTTATGTGGAACGCGCCGCGCGCGTCAAGCTGATGATCTTCGACGTCGACGGCGTGCTGACCGACGGCAGCCTGCATTACGGCGCCGACGGCGAGGCCCTGAAGACCTTCAACGTGTACGACGGCCTGGGCATCAAGCTGCTGCAGGAATCCGGCGTGCAGACGGCCATCATCAGCGCGCGCGTGTCGCCGCAGGTGGTCAAGCGCGCCGCCGACCTCGGCATCGGCTTCCTGCACCAGGGCGGCCACGACAAGCTGACGCCGTTCAACGCGCTGCTGGAAAAAACCGGGCTGACGGCCGAGCAGGTCGGCTTCATCGGCGACGACATCGTCGACCTGCCGATCTTGACGCGGGTCGGCTTCGCGGTGGCGGTGCAGGGCGGCCGCAAGGAGGTGCTCGAGCGCGCGCACCACACCACGGTGGCGCAGGGCGGACGCGGCGCCGTGCGCGAAGTGTGCGAGCTGCTGTTGCACGCGCAGGGCACGTACGAGCGCGTGCTGGCGCAGTTCATGGTGTGACGGAGTGTAATCATGCGTAAAAGAACAGCACATCGCTGGCAGCTGACCTTGACGATGATCATCGGCGTGTTTGTCGCCGTCGGCAGCTTTTGGCTGGTGCAAGTGGTCAACCAGTCCGGCCAGGAGCAGCAGGCGGACCAGTTCCTCAACGAGCCGGACTACATCATCGACCGCTTCAGCCTGGTGCGCATGACCAAGGAGGGCAGGCCGGCCTATATCGTTTCCGGCGACAAGCTGACCCACCGGCCGATCGACGACTCGTCCGATATCGACAAGCCGTTCCTCAACAGCCTGTCGGGCCAGCAGCCGCCGATGACGATCCACGCCGACACCGCGCGGGTCGACCAGAACAACACGCGCGTCACGCTCAACGGCAACGTCGACGTGGTGCGGCCGGCCTCGCCGAAGGCCGAGGCGATGCACCTGCAGACCAGCACCCTGACCGTGTTCCCGGACGAGGAACGGATGGAAACCAAGGCGCCGGTGCAGATGAAGCTGGGTAACATGACCTCCAGCGGCACCGGCATGAAAACCAATAACGCGACGCGCCAGCTGCAGCTGGGCGGACGCGGAACGATCACGATGCCGCCGAAGGCGCCGCGCTAATACAAGAGACACAGATATGAAGGACACGATGATGAAGAAACTGATACTGTCGGCCGCGCTGCTACTGGCCGCCATGGGCGCGGCCCGCGCCGAAAAAGCCGACTCCAACAAGCCGACCGAGATTTCCTTCGACAACCTCGACGCCGACGACGTCAAGCAGATCAAGACCTTCACCGGCAACGTCGTGCTGACCCGCGGCACTTTGCTGATGAAGTCGCCGAAGGCGGTGGTCACCGAAGATCCGGAAGGCTACCAGCTCGTGGTGCTGACCGGCGCGCCGGGCGTGCAGGCGACGTTCCGCCAAAAGCTCGACGGCGCTGGCGACCAGTGGGTCGAGGGCCGCGCCGACCGCATCGAATACGACGGCAAGACCGAGCTGGTCAAGCTGTTCTCGAAGGCGCAGATCAAGAAGCTGGAGGGCAGCAAGAACGCCAGCCAGGTCGACGGCGAGTTCATCTCCTATGACAGCCGGCGCGAATTCTTCGCCGTGAAAAACACCGCCACCGGCGAAAGCAAACCGGGCGGCGGCCGCAGCACCATGGTGATCCAGCCGTCGAACAAGCAGGCGCCCGCGCCCGCTCCCGCCACCAATCCAGCGGCGGGGAAATAAGCATGGAGCCAACATGCGGTAGCACCCTGATCGTGCGCGGCCTGCAAAAGACCTACGGCAAGCGCCAGGTCGTGCATGACGTCTCGCTGCAGGTCGAATGCGGCGAAGTGGTCGGCCTGCTCGGCCCCAACGGCGCCGGCAAGACCACCTCGTTCTACATGATCGTCGGCCTGGTGCCGTCGGACGCCGGCACCATCGACATCAGCGGCGTCGACATCTCCTCGCTGCCGATCCACCGCCGGGCCTCGCTCGGCCTGTCCTACCTGCCACAGGAGGCTTCGGTGTTCCGCAAGCTGACCGTGGAAGAGAATATCCGCGCCGTCCTCGAAATCCAGAAAGTGGACGGCAAGCCTTTATCCAAGGCTGCCATTGATGAACGGCTCAATACCCTGCTGGCCGATTTGCAAATCGAAAAGCTGCGCGAAAACCAGGCGCTGTCGCTGTCCGGCGGCGAGCGCCGCCGCGTGGAGATCGCCCGCGCGCTGGCCACCAACCCGCGCTTCGTGCTGCTCGATGAACCATTCGCCGGGGTCGACCCGGTTGCCGTCATTGAGATCCAGCGCATCGTGCGCTTCCTCAAGGAACGCAATATCGGCGTCCTCATTACCGATCACAATGTGCGCGAGACGCTGGGCATTTGCGACCGCGCATATATCATCAACCAGGGCTCGGTTCTGGCTTCAGGCCGGCCGGACGACATCATCGCCGACGAGTCGGTCCGCCGCGTGTACCTGGGTGAACACTTCCGGATGTAAATAGGCCCCATGAAACAGTCATTGCAACTGCGCACGTCGCAGCACCTCGCGCTGACACCCCAGCTGCAGCAGTCGATCCGTCTGCTGCAGCTGTCCACGCTGGAGCTGCACCAGGAGCTCGAGCAACTGCTCACCGACAACCCCCTGCTCGAGCGTCTGGACGACCCGCTCGACCGATCGCTGCGGCTGTTGTCCGACGGCGCCATCAGCCAGCAGGCGCCGTCCGGCGAGGCGCCGCCCGAAGGCCCGCCGGGCCAGCAGGACGCCCCGGCCGCCGCCGACGCCGACACCTACGACGGCCCCGCCGCCGATACCGAAAGTACCAGCAGCGAGGCCGACGTCGACTGGAGCGACGCCGGCCGCAGCAAGGCCCCCGACGACGAGGACGCGCGTCCGCAACTGGAGGCCAACCACTGCACGCTGCGCGAGCATCTGATGGAGCAGATGCGGGTGACCGTGCTGGAGACGCGCGACCGCGCGCTGGTCGAGCTGATCATCGACGCGCTCGACGAGAACGGCTACCTGGAGGAGCCGCTGGAGGAGATCCACGCGCGCCTGCCGGAGGAACTGGAAGTCGATATCGACGAACTGCGCACCGCCTTGTCGATGCTGCAAAGCTTCGACCCGATGGGCGTGGGCGCGCGCAACGCCTCCGAATGCCTGGCGCTGCAGATCAAGCGCCTGCCGGGCATCGCGCTGGTGACGCGGCGCATGGCGCTGACCATCGTCGAGAACCATCTGACCTGGTTCGCCCAGCGCGATTTCAACAAGCTGAAAAAGGCGCTGGCGTGCGACGACGAGGACTTGCGCGAGGCGCAGGCCGTCATCCGCCTGTGCAATCCGCATCCGGGTTCGGCTTTCGCCTCGGACGTGTCCGACTACGTGGTGCCGGACGTGATCGTCAAGAAGGCGCGCAACGGCTGGCAGGTCAGCCTCAACAACGACGTCATGCCGCGCCTGCGGGTCAACGCCATGTACGCCAACCTGCTCAAGCAGGGCAAGGGCGAGGGCGCGATGGGCGCCCAGTTGCAGGAAGCCAAGTGGCTGATCAAGAATATGCGCCAGCGCTTCGACACCATCCTGCGCGTGGCGCAGGCGATAGTAGAAAGGCAAAAGAACTTTTTCTCGCACGGCGCGGTTGCCATGCGCCCCCTTGTGCTTCGCGAAATTGCTGATACACTGGGTTTACACGAGAGCACTATTTCTCGGGTGACGACTCAAAAGTACATGCTGACGCCGCACGGCATGTTTGAGTTGAAATATTTCTTTGGTAGCCACGTCGCCACCGAAGCGGGCGGTGAAGCAAGTTCGACGGCGATACGGGCACTCATCGTGCAATTGACAGGAGCTGAAGACCCTAAAAATCCTTTATCCGACAGTAAGATTGCGGACATGCTGGGGGAACAAGGCATGGTGATTGCGCGACGGACTGTTGCCAAATATCGCGAAGCGCTGAAAATCCCTCCCGTTAGTCTCCGCAAGTCTTTGTAGTTACTTGGTCACTGTGCGCCCGGCCGCAATGGGCGCGGCACTGACCGTAAGCGACATTTATCTTTAGGAGCGTGTATGAATCTGACCATCAGTGGACATCATCTCGAAGTGACCGCGGCCATCCGCGAATACGTACAGAGCAAACTGGAACGTGTCACTCGTCACTTCGATCAAGTTATTGATATTGCTGTCATCCTGACTGTAGATAACCTTAAAGAGAAATCCAAACGCCAGAAGGCTGAAATCAATCTGCGCATGTCGGGTAAAACCGTGTACGTGGAAAGCCTGTCGCAAGACCTGTACGCCGCGATCGACACCCTGGTCGACAAGCTTGACCGTCAGGTCATGAAATACAAATCCAAAGTTCAGCAGCACGGCCACGATGCGATCAAGCATCTCCCGGATAGCTACGAACCCGCTGCCGCCGCCCTATAACAACGGCCTCCGGCACCATCCAACAAAGGGCGCAAGGGCGCCCTTTTTTGTGTCCGCGTTTTATGTCCACCTCGATTCGATGAAAATAATTTATCCCGTTTCGGCGGCGACGCCGCGCGCGCGGAAGTGGCGGTAGAATAGGTTTTTCATCACGGGTCGCGACATCATGAGTGAATGGGTCCACACCAGCATCGTCAACGGCACCGGCTTCATCACCCTCGACCGGCCCCGGGCGTTGAACTCGCTGTCGTTGGAGATGCTGCGCGCCATCACGGCGGCGCTGCTGGCGTGGCGCGACGACTCCGATGTCGCCGCCGTCGTCATCCGCGGCAGCAGCGAAAAGGCTTTCTGCGCCGGCGGCGACATCCGTTTCTTCTACGACGCCGGCCGCGCCACGCCACAAACGGGCAGCGCGCCGATCGAGGATTTCTTCACCGAGGAGTACTCGCTCAACCATCTGGTGCACAGCTACCCCAAGCCCTACATCGCGCTGATGGATGGGGTGGTCATGGGCGGCGGCATGGGCATCGCGCAGAGCGGGCCGGACGGCCGGGTGCGCATCGTCACCGAGCGCACCAAGATGGCGATGCCGGAGGTGAACATCGGCCTGTTCCCGGATGTCGGCGGCAGCTATTTCCTGTCGCGCGCGCCTGGCGGGCTGGGCCGCTATCTCGGCGTGACCGGCGCGACGATAGGCGCGGCCGACGCGCTGTATGCCGGCCTGGCCGATCATTACGTGCCCGCGGACGAGCTGGAGCTGCTGTATGCGATCCTGGAGTCGACGCCCGGCGCGGAGCTGGTCGAGGCGATCGCGGCTTTTGCGGAGCCGTTCAGGGGCGATGTCGGGGCGGGCAAGCTGGAGGCGGAGCGTGGGGCCATCGACCGCCACTTCGGCGCCGGGTCTGTGCCGGCCATTGTCGCTTCGCTGGAGTCGGATACCAGCCCGTTCGCGCGGGCCACCGTGCAGACGATGGCGAGCCGGTCGCCGCTGATGATGAGCGTGACGCACGAGTTGATCGAGCGCGGGGCGGCGCTGGACATGGGCGGCTGCCTGCGCATGGAGCGCGCGCTGGTCAGGCGTGTGTTTGAACACGGCGAGGTCATCGAAGGCGTGCGTGCGCTCGTCATCGACAAGGACGGTGCGCCGAAATGGAATCCGCCGTCGTTGGAGCAGGTGACCGAGGAAATGGTGCGGCGTCTGTTCGAGCCCGTGTGGCCGGAATACGCCCACCCGCTGCGGCATCTTTGACCACAACCGGCGACGGTTTTGCGGCCCGCGCCGGTAAAAAAACATCTCCGTGGTCGGCGGACGTTGTTGGCTACTGCTCCCTGTGCCGTAACACCACCCGCTCGTTCGGATGGAAATACGCGGCTAACTTTTCCGCCATATACACCGACCGGTGTTGTCCGCCGGTACACCCCAGCGCCACCGTCAAATAACTCCGGTTGTCGGTCTTAAAGAACGGCAGCCATTTCTCGATGAACGCACGGATATCGCCCATCATCTCGATGGCGCTCGGCTGAGCGTCGAGGAAATCGATCACCGGCGCGTCGCGCCCGGTCAGCGGCCGCAACGTCAAATCGTAATACGGATTCGGCAGCGCGCGCACGTCGAACACGAAGTCCGCGTCCATCGGTACGCCCAGCTTGAAGGCGAACGATTCGAAGAACAAGGTCAGCGGCGCCCCCTCGCTGGCGACCAGATCCTTGACCCAGGCGCGTAGCTTGTTGGCGCTCAGTTCCGACGTGTCGACCACGTGGCCCAGCTGTTCGATGGCCGACAGCCGCTCGCGCTCTTCCATGATGCATTCGATCAAGGTGCGGCGCGCGGCCGGATTCTGCCCCGGACGCAGCTCGTGCGACAGCGGATGGCTGCGGCGCGTCTCCGAGAAGCGCGCCACCAGCGAGTGCGTGTTAGCGGTGAGGAACATGACCTTGACGTCGTGGCCCTCTTCGCGCAGCCGCTTGACGTCGGCCGGCAGCGAGGCCAGCGACTCGGCGCTGCGGGCGTCGACGGCCACCGCCAGCGCCTGCAAGCCTTCCTCGGCCAAGGTCGAAACCAGGTTCGACAGCAACGCCGGCGGCAGGTTGTCGACGCAATAGTGGCCGGTGTCTTCCAGCACGTTCAAAGCCACCGATTTGCCGGAGCCGGATATGCCTGTGATGAGGACGATACGCATGTCAATCTCCGCTCATGGCTTGCCGCTGGCGCTCCATGAACTCCTGTAGTGTGTCGATGCCGCGCAATTGCAGTATCGTGTTGCGGACGGCGGCCTCCAGCAGCACCGCGATGTTGCGGCCGGCCGCCACGGGAATGACGACCTTGCGGATCGGCAGGCCCAGCACGTCCTCGGTCGGGAACTGGAACGGCAGCCGTTCCACTTCCTCCTCCAGCGCGCCGCGCCGCACCAGATGCACGATCAGTTTCAGGCGCATCTTGCGGCGCACCGCCGTCTCGCCGAAGATCGCCTTGATGTCCAGCAGGCCCAGCCCGCGCACTTCCAGCAGATTCTGCAGCAGGGCGGGGCAGCGGCCCTCGATCATGTTCGGCGCGATGCGCGAAAACTCCACCGCGTCGTCGGCCACCAGGCCGTGCGAGCGCGAAATCAGTTCCAGGCCCAGCTCGCTTTTGCCGAGGCCGGAGTCGCCGGTGATCAGCACGCCCACGCCGAGCACGTCCATGAAGACGCCGTGCATGATGATGCGTTGCGCCAGCTTCTTGGAAAGATACACGCGCAGGAAGTCGATCACCTGTGCGGCAGGTAACGGAGTGGAGAACAGCGGGATGTTTTTTTCGTCGCAGATGGCGAGGATGTCGGGCGGCGTTTCCAGGCCCTGGGCGATGATCAGCGCCGGCGGGCCGCCAGCGATCAGCTCGCCGATGACGTGGGCGCGCGTGAGCGCCTTCAAGCGCTGGTAGTAGTTGATTTCCTGGTGCCCGAAGACCTGGATGCGGCCCGGGTGGATGGTGTTGAGGTGGCCGACCTGGTCGGCGGCGGAAGCCACGTCGCCGGAGATGAGGCGCTCGCCGCCGGGAAAGCCGGCGAACCAGCCGAGCTGCAAACTCTCGCGATTGTCGTCGTAAAGCCTTTGTATCGTCAGCGGCGTTTGCAGCATGGGGCGTCTTTATCTCAAGGTTGAACGGGGCCTGCGCCCTAAGTTTAACCTATTGTCCCGCCCCTCATGCTTGCAAGCCACTGATTGGCCACTTCGCGACGCGTTTTTTTAGCCGGCCGCCTGCAGGCTCGGCATCCAGTTGATGATGCGCGAGTGTACCGATTTCGGGTCCGGATCGGTGCTCAGCGCGGTGCGGAAGGCGTCGTCCGAGAACATTTCGGCGATCTCGGACAGGATCTCCAGGTGCTGCTGGGTGACGTGGTCCGGGATCAACAGGAAGAACAGCAGGTTGACCGGCTTGCCGTCGGGCGACTCGAACGGAATCGGCTCGGCCAGGCGGACGAAGGCGGCCAGCGGCGATTTCAGGCTCTTCATGCCCTTGATGCGGCCGTGCGGCACGGCCACGCCATGACCGAGCCCGGTGGAACCGAGGCGCTCGCGCGCGAACAGGTTGTCCGAGACGGTGGAGCGGGCGATACCGCAGTTGTTTTCGAAGATCAGGCCGGCTTGCTCGAATGCCCGCTTCTTGCTGGAGACTTCCAGGTCAAGCAGGACATTTTCGAGTGAGAGTATTTTGCTCAGGTTATTCATAAGACGATAAGAATGTTACGACGCACAAGGCGTGCCGCCGAATTATAGGCTTGTTTGTGCGCCATGTAACATGAATTCGCTCGCGCAGGCGTTGCTTTGATGTCAGGCCGCCGGCGCGCCGGGCCGCCAAAGGTGTTATCGAAAATGCACCGCAGAAAGCATTTGCTATTTATGCGCAAAAAAGTGTGAAAACGCCGGTTTTTCGCCGCAAACCGGCAAGGTTTTCCGATTTTTCGCGTTTTTCAGCGGATGCGCTCATTTCTTACGAAAGTCGCATCATTGGTCACATCATACGCCTGATTTTGCTATTGGCGTGCGCCCCGCAGGTTGGGCGGCTTCTGTGCCGTGCTGAAATTGCTGCGCCATGGATTGATGTCGAGTCCGCCGCGCCGGGTGTAGCGCGCGTACACCGCCAGCTGCTGCGGCGCGCATTGCCGCAGGATGTCGACGAAGATGCGCTCGACGCACTGTTCGTGGAATTCGTTGTGCTCGCGGAAACCGATCAAGTATTTCAATAAACTTTCCTGGTCGATTTGCGGGCCGGCGTAGTGGACCTGCACGCTGGCCCAGTCGGGCTGGCCGGTGACCAGACAGTTCGACTTGAGCAGGTGCGACACCAGCTTCTCCTCGACCGGCTCCTCGTCGTGCGCGGCCTTGAGGATCTCGGGCGACGGGCTGTAGTTGTCGACCTCGATGTCGAGGCGGTCCAGCAGCAGGCCGTCGAGTTCGCCCATCGAGATCATGCCGAATTCCTCCGGCTGGGTCAGCGTGATGTGGACGTTGGCGCCGGCCGCCTCGGTCAGGTCCTGTTGCAGCAGCGATTTGAGCGCCACCACGTTTTCCAGGCGGCTCTGGTTGAACGAATTGAGGTAGAGCTTGAACGATTTCGATTCGATGATGTTGGGCGAATCGGCCGGGAAGGTCACGCGCGCGATCGCCACCTGCGGCTTGCCGCGCTGGTTCAGCCAAGAGATCTCGTAGGCGTTCCAGATGTCGACGCCGAAGAAGGGCAGGGTGCCGTTCAGGCCCAGCTCGTCGCGCTTGCCCTGGCGCGGGATGGGGAACAGCAGCTCCGGCGCGTAATCGGTGCGGTAGGCGGAGGTTTTTCCCAGCGGGGACAGGTCGACGGAGTTGGTCATGGCGGGCTTTGAATCGGTAAAGGTGAAATGGTAGCCTAATTTCACCCCGCGTGTTCCAAGCCCGCCAGGCCGTGCTAGCCGAGGAACAGCTTGTAGACCGGATTGGCGCTCTCGTCCCAGTAACGGTAGCCGAGCGTGGTGAGGAATTGCGCGAACGCGCCCATCTCCTCGGACGGCACCTGCAGTCCGATCAGGATGCGGCCGACGTCGCCGCCCTGGCTGCGGTAGTGGCACAGCGAGATGTTCCAGTTCGGCGCCATGCTGTCGAGGAAGCGCATCAGCGCGCCCGGGCGTTCCGGGAACTCGAAGCGGTACAGCAGCTCGTCCTTGGCCAGTCCGCTCTTGCCGCCGACCAGGTGGCGGATGTGGGCCTTGGCCAGCTCGTCGTGGGTCAGGTCCAGCGTCCGGAAATCGTGCTCCTCGAACTTGCGCGCCAGCGCGCCGGACTCGCCGCGGTCGGCGATCTGCACGCCGACGAACACGTGCGCCTCGTCCTTGTCGCTGATGCGGTAGTTGAATTCGGTCACGTTGCGCGGCCCCACCAGCGAGCAGAAGCGCTTGAAGCTGCCGCGCTGCTCGGGCAAGGTGACGGCGAACACGGCCTCGCGCGCCTCGCCCAGTTCGGCGCGCTCGGCGACGAAGCGCAGGCGGTCGAAGTTCATGTTGGCGCCACAGGCGATGGTGATCAGGGTCTCGTTCTTGATCGGGTCCTTGGTCATGGCCGCGCGCTCGATGTAGGCCTTGGCGCCGGCGATGGCCAGCGCGCCGGCCGGCTCCAGGATGCTGCGGGTGTCGGTGAACACGTCCTTGATGGCGGCGCTGATGGCGTCGGTGTCGACGATGATGATGTCGTCGACCAGTTCGCGCGCGATGCGGAAGGTTTCCTCGCCGACCAGGCGCACGGCGGTGCCGTCGGAGAACAGGCCGACATCGGCCAAGGTGACGCGCTCGCCGGCTTTGATGCTGCGCGCCATCGCGTCCGAATCGATGGTCTGCACGCCGATGATCTTGATGTCCGGGCGGATCGCCTTGACGTACGACGCCACGCCAGCGATCAGGCCGCCGCCGCCGATGGCGACGAAGATGGCGTGGATGGGGCCGGAATGCTGGCGCAGGATCTCCATGCCGATGGTGCCCTGGCCGGCGATGACGTCCGGATCGTCGAACGGATGGACGAAGGTCAGCTTCTGTTCCTGCTCCAAGGTCAGCGCGTGGTTATAGGCATCGGTATAGGACTCGCCGTGCAGCACCACTTCCACATCCGAGCCGCCGCGCGCCTTGACGGCGTCGATCTTCACTTGCGGCGTGGTGGTCGGCATGACGATCAGCGCGCGGCAGCCCAGCTTGGCCGCCGACAGCGCCACGCCCTGGGCGTGGTTGCCGGCCGAGGCGCAAATGACGCCGCGCTTGCGCTGGGCGTCGCTCAGGTGGGCCATCTTGTTGTAGGCGCCGCGAATCTTGAAGCTGAACACGCTCTGCATGTCCTCGCGCTTGAAATAAATTCGGTTCTCGTAGCGCTGCGACAGGGTCGGCGCGAGTTCCAGCGGGGTTTCATCAGCGACGTCATAGACGCGCGCGGTCAGGATTTTCTTCAGATAGTCGATAGTCATAGTCTGCAAACAGTGATTCCAGAGGGCCGGAGCCAAAAAAACCTCGGGGGTCAGTGCCGACATTCGGACACGAGCTGTGCCGTAACAGCGGCTACGGCACAGCTCGTGTCCGAATGTCGGCACTGACCCCGCTGGGGGGGCTCCGCAGTTGTTCGATGCTAACTATCCGGCGGGTGACCGGGTCGGGCAGGGGCGCGGGTCGTATGCCGGTGGGCAAGGACGGGCTGTTCAATCGTGCGGTGTGCGGATCATTATAATGGACACCTTTCGTCCCGCTAAAGAAACCGATGATCGAATCTGCAATCGCCTGGCTGCTCAATGTGCTCGCGGCGCCGGAAGTGGGCCTGACATCAGTGTTCATCATCAGTTTCGTCTCCGCCACGCTGGTGCCGCTGGGCTCGGAACCGGCGGTGTTTGCCGTCATTAAGGCCAACCCGGAGCTGTTCTGGAGCGCCATCGGCGTGGCCACCGTCGGCAATACGCTGGGCGGGGCGGTCGATTACTGGATCGGCTACCAGGCCAAGACCACCTTTGCCAAGGAGCGCAAGAGCCGCTGGTTCCATTGGCTGGAGCGCTACGGCGCCAAGACCATGCTGCTGGCCTGGCTGCCCGGCATCGGCGATCCGCTGTGCACCCTGGGCGGCTGGCTCAAGCTGCCTTTCTGGCCCAGCCTGGCCTATATGGCCGTCGGCAAACTGCTGCGCTACCTGACCATGACCACCTTGTTGTTGTATGTGCCGGACGGCGTCTGGCACCGGATCGGGCAAATGCTGGGCTAATCTGGTGCAATTGATCGTATTGCCGGATGCGCAGGATTCGGAATTTCGTTCAGTTTCCGGCGGAAAAGTTGAATTTTAACGCCGGTAATCAAGCTCATCCGCAAATTAATAGCGCGTGGCGGGGTGCGCGAGAGTCCCCCTGCCGTCTAAGGCTGTTCCGACATGGTGCGTCGCAATACGCTAGAATGGCCCTCCCGGGTTCCAGTTTACAAGTCCAATCGCATAATGAATGCCCCTGCACAAATCCAAGCTCTGCTGGCGGAAACGCCCCACGGACCGGAGACCCAGCGTCTCCGCGAAATTCCTTACAACTACACGTCGTTTTCCGATCGCGAGATCGTCATCCGGCTGCTGGGCGAGGAATCGTGGAGCTTGCTCGACGCGCTGCGCGGCGCCCGCCAGACCGGCCGCTCGGCCCGCATGCTGTACGAGGTGCTCGGCGATATCTGGGCCGTGCGCCGCAATCCGTACCTGCAGGACGACATGCTGGACAATCCAAAGCGCCGCCAGGAGCTGATCAACGCGCTGCACCACCGTCTGGCCGAGGTCGACAAGCGCCGCCTGACCATCGACGACGACGGCAGCGAATCGGACGCCGCCAAGCAGCGCAGCGCCAACGTGGTCAA
>Ga0105244_10000164_pt1 | contig 68570 bp, 61 predicted proteins | sample KBSM44metaG_FD_80423 | JGI IMG/M metagenome (GOLD analysis project Ga0105244, IMG submission 80423) | Miscanthus rhizosphere microbial communities from Kellogg Biological Station, Michigan, USA - KBS M4-4 metaG | ecosystem: Host-associated > Plants > Roots > Rhizosphere > Soil | place...
ATATTGACTATTATAATAATGAGAGAATAAGACTTAATTTAAAAGGAAAGAGCCCGATAGAATATCGAACTCTTTATTATCAAAAGATTATTTAATTTTGTCTAAACTTTTGGGTGCACTCTACATTACTGTGAGGCTTCATTATTTATCTTGCTCCCGGAGGGCAGTGTTCTTTCAGGTATTTTGTAAACATAGTGGCAAGATGCAGTGATGTTCCTTCCCCTTCATTAATAGAATGAGTACGGTTAGGATAAGACATTAGCTGAAACTGTTTGTTATATTTTACTAATTCGTTGATGTATACTTCTGTATTCTGGTAATGTACATTGTCATCACCTGTTCCGTGAACCAGCAGAAGATTTCCTTTTAAGTTTTTAGCATAAGCCAGTGGAGAACCATTGACAAAATCTTCCCTGTTCTCCTGTGGAAGCCCCATATAGCGTTCCTGATAAATATTGTCATAGAACAACTGATTGGCAACCGGAGCAATGGCAATTCCTGTCTGGTAAATATCAGGATATTGTCCCAAAAGGTTCAGGGTAGAAGAACCGCCACCGCTCCATCCCCAAACAGCAACTCTTGAAGTATCTGCATAAGGCCATTTTGCGAATAAAGCTTTGGCTCCCATTGCCTGATCGCGGATATTAAGCTGTCCTATTTTGCGATAAATGGATTTTCTCCATTCGCGTCCTCTTGGGGATGGAGTTCCACGGTTTTCAAGGGAAACGTATAAATAACCGTCCTCAGCCATATTCCCTGTATATAGATAATTCCAGCCGGTATAGAAATTATCGGTTACGGTTTGTGATCCCGGTTCTCCATAAACGGTAAAAACAATAGGATACTTTTTATTAGGATCAAAATTTTTAGGCTTTACCACCCATCCGTCCAGTGTAACACCATCTTGTGTGGTAATCTGGAAAAACTCTGCTTTAGATTTTGCAGGATCAGCTTTTGCAGATCTTTTGGCTGCAACCAGTTCTTTATGTTCCGGAAGAGAGATTACAGAGCCTATGGAAATTGAATTGATGCTGTTATTGGTAAACATCGCAATCTTTCCGTTAGGGGATATGGTATAGTTATTAGATCCTGTATAAGATGCCGGAGTTACTTTTTGCGCTTTTCCTCCTTTCATACTTACTTTATACAGGTATTTCTGAGTGGCATTATCAGGAGAAGCCAAAAAGTAAATCAGTTGATTAGGAACATCAAAAAACTCAGGTTTTATAACATCAAAATTATCTTTCGTAAGTAATGTTTCTTTACCGTTCATATCTATTTTATAAATATGTCTCCAGCCGTCTTTTTCGGAAAGCCATAAGAATTCTTTACCATTTTCAATCCAATCCCAGCCGCTCGGATCATTATCGTTCCAACGGGATTTGATATCAATCCATGCAGCATCAGTTTCCGTATGAATGGTTTTACTGCTTCCGGAATTGGCATCTGCTATGATGATTTTACTTTGATTCTGTTTTCTGTTCAGCTGCTGCAGGATTACGGATTTAGAATCCAGCACCCATTCCATTCTCGGAATATAGTTTTGTACTTCATCACCTGCAATATTGGCTTTCTTTGATGCTTTGGAGGCAAGATCATAAAACCAGATACTGCATCCTGAAGGATTTTCTCCTACTTTTGGATATTCTACAGGAACGGTAAAAGAATACAGGCTATCCGTATTATTGATCATCAGAAAATTCTTAGTTCCCCGTGCATCCATTTTCCAGTACGCTATTTTACTTCCATCCGGAGACCATCTGAAACCATCCTGAGTTCCAAACTCTTCTTCATATGCCCAGTCAAAAGTACCATTGATCATTCTGTCTGTACCATCATTCGTAATTTTGCTGAGCTGATTATTTGAAAGGTCTTCAATATAGATATTATGCTTAGAAACAAAGGCTACTTTTTTTCCATCCGGTGAATATTTTGCAAACATTAGCGATGAAGCAGGCAAATCTTTTCCAAGCTGGGTAAGCTTTTTGGTGTTTTTGTCGAAGATCCAGTAATCTCCGCGGGTATTGTCCCTCCATACTTTTTTGGTATCGGCAAAAAGCAATAAACTTTTACCATCAGGAGATACCTGAAAACTCTGTACCTGCAGAGCATCAGAACTTCCGGCAGGAACCAGCTCACTACTGTTTAAAAGCGTCTGATCTTTCCCCGGATGGAGTACATCAACAATTTCAACCCCTTTTTTAGTAAATGAATAATACGCATTACCATCAGGAGTCCATTGAGTTTTCTGTGCTGCCAATGGGGACAAACACAGGAAATACAATGCAATAGCTGTTAGTTTTTTTATGTTCTTCATAAATATGATTTAAATTAAGCTAAATGTTCAGCTCTGTAATTTTCAATTTCTTCAACCGTTTTGATCAGTCCGTTGCCTAAAAGTCTGTAACCGTTATCTGTTATCAGGAAATCATCTTCCACACGGATTCCTCCGAAATCCCGGTATTCGTTTACTTTATCATAATTAATAAAGTCTGCGTTTTTGTTTTCAGACTGCCACATATCAATCAGATCCGGAATCATGTAAATACCAGGTTCCACCGTAACGACAAAACCAGATTCCAGGGCTTTTCCCAAACGTAAAGATTTTAACCCGAATGTTTGGGTATCTTTAGGTTCTTCCTCCGTATAGCCAATATACTGTTCTCCAAGGTCTTCCATATCATGAACATCAAGTCCCATCATATGTCCCAGTCCACACTGGAAAAACAGAGTATGAGCATGGTTTTTAACTGCCTCTTCAGGATTTCCTTTCATCAGTCCGAGATCGGTAAGCCCTTCTACCAGATATTGTGCTGCTTTCAGGTGAATATCTTTAAATCGTACTCCCGGTTTCAGAAGATTTTGAGCCTGATTAAAAGCATTCAGAACAACTTCATACATTTCCTTTTGTTGGGTTGTAAAAGTTTTGCCTGCAGGAAAGGTTCTCGTAAGATCCCCTGCATATCCCATCGCTGTTTCTGCTCCGGAATCATTGAGGAAAAGATCTCCCTCTTTTAAGGTATTGAGACGGTAATGATTATGCAGAATCCCTCCATTTATCGTTACAATCGGGGGATAAGACATCTGGCATTCTTTGTTGGCCGCAAGATATTGAATCGCATTTGCAATTTCATATTCTTTAATTCCGGGTTTTGTTGTTCGCATGGCCAATAAATGCATATCATTAGATACATTCACGGCCTGTTCTATCTGTACAATTTCCTGAGGTTCTTTGATAGAACGCTGTTTTACAATCGCTTTAATCATTTCTGCAGAAGGCTGTAATTCTGCAATTGGAGTCCCAAGAAGATCTCCCAGTAAAATTTTATTCGAAGATTGATAGGGAGGAAGATAATGAACCTTTCTTCCGGAAGCCTGTGCTTTTGCAATGTATTGAGAAAGCTCAGCATAAGGCAGCGTTTCCTGTACACCGGACTTCTGACATTTTTCTTTCAGGGTTTCCTGTCTGCCCATCCATACGATATCATCTATACTGAGTTCATCTCCGAAAACAATGGTTTTATTTTCATCGATATCCATGATGGCTGCAATACGGGGTTCCTGAATTCCGAAATAATATAAATAAGTACTGTCCTGACGGAAATAATAAGGATTGTGCTCAAAATTCACGGGATTCTCTATATTTCCTAGAAATAACAGGATTCCCCCAGATACACCTCTTTGTAATATTGCTCTTCTGTCTTGATAAGTTTGTGCTGAAAACATATATTATGAATACTTTTTATTTTAAAAGGTTAAAGTTACGATTTTGTACTATTGATAGCCCTTTATTCATTAAAATTAAGAATATGTAAAATTTGGATTTTAATATGATAATCAATGTTCATATTTTGCTTACCTTCAGCAATATTTTAACCTTTAAGAAAATGTTATTGTAATAAAGCCATGATATTATGAAGAGTCTGCAATTTTCTGTTCCTGCTGATACCAACAAGAGTCTTCGCATCCAGGAAGATATAATGCCTAATTTCTATCCTTATTTCCACCGTCATACAGAAACACAGATCATGTGGATTCTTAAAGGACATGGAACACTGGCTATAGAACAGAATCTCTTTAATTTTGAAGCGGGAGATATTTTCTATCTGGGAGCCAATCAATCCCACGTCTTCAGGGGTAATTTTGAGAAAAATGAAAAACAGAAGGTTCATTCTATTTCTATTTTTTTTGACCCTCATAAAAAGATCGCTGCATTTTTCGGCTTACCTGAATTTGAGGAACTTAAAAATTTTATCAATCATTCAGAAGTAGGTTTCCAGGTATCTTCTAAACTTAAAAAAAATATCGGGGAAAACATTGCGGCATTACAAAAGACAAAAGGAGTAGATCAGATCATTGATTTTATCAGGATTTTAAACCATCTTATGCAAAACAGGCATTTGCATATTCCATTATCTTCAGAAAAGAATCTGCCTGATCTTATTTCTGATACCGACCAAAGAATTATAGATGCCCAGACTTTTATTAAGAAAAATTTCGCCCAGAATAAACTTACGCTAGACCTTATTGCCAAAGAAGCCTGTATGACTCCTCAGGCTTTTTGCCGATCTTTTAAAAAACGTACCCGCATTACGTATATTGAATATCTGAATGAACTTCGTGTACAGCGAGCATGCAGACTATTGACAGCCAGCAGTATGTACAGTATTTCTTCTGTTGCTTTTAATAGCGGATTCAGCAGCCTTACCAATTTTAACCGTGTTTTCAAGTCCATTATGAAATATTCACCTAAAGAATACCTTAAGCACTACAAAGAGGCCACCATAGACCAGTAAAAGCAACCTGTTAAAATATGGTTAGTATCTATTAAAATATTAACATTTACCGTTTTAAAATTCACCTAGTTTTGAATAAATATTATTTGATATGAGTACAAAACTAAACTGGGAAGGTATTTATCCTGCTGTATTAACTCCTTTTACGAAAGAAGGTGAGATAGACTTTGAAATGTTCACTCTCAATACAGAAGCCCAGATTAAAGCAGGAGTTCACGGAATTATCCTTGCAGGAACATTAGGGGAGGCCAGTGCTTTGGAAACGGAAGAAAAATTTGAGTTGCTGAAATATGCAAAAAAAATAACACAGGGAAGAATTCCTGTCATTCTTAATCTTTCTGAAAATACAACCAAAAATGCGGTGAACTTTGCACAGAAAGCAAAAGAATTCGGAGCAGACGGCCTTATGCTTCTTCCGCCCATGCGTTATAAAGCTGATAACCGTGAAGTTGTTGAGTATTTCAAAGCAGTGGCTTCTGCTACAGATCTTCCTATTCTTATTTACAACAATCCTGTAGACTATGGAATATATGTTACCCTTGAAATGTTTGAGGAGCTTATTGAATATCCAACCATTCAGGCTGTTAAAGAATCAACGAGAGATCTGGCGAATGTAACCCGAATGATTAACCGTTTTGGAAAAAGGATCAAAATTCTTGGAGGTGTAGATACAATTTGCCTGGAAACCCTGATGCTTGGAGCTGATGGTCTTGTGGCAGGTCTTGTAGATGCGTTTCCTAATGAAACCATGGCGATGTATAACTACGCAAAAGCCCATGAATATGACAAAGCTGTAGCCATCTACAGATGGTTTATGCCTTTGCTGGAGCTGGATATTCATCCTAAACTTATCCAGTATATCAAACTGGCGGCGGCATCAGAAGGAATAAGCAATCCTTATGTGAGAGCTCCACGTCTTGAACTCTATGGAGAGGAAGCTGAAAAAGTTCAAAAAATCATTGATGAAGGCAGGGCTAATCGTCCGGTACTCAATTAACACCTGAAAAACAATTATGATTGAAGAAAAATCAAAAGAAAATATTGATAAAAGAATTCAGAGGGCAGCTGAAGCCTTTCAGTTCCTGAAGAATACCACCATCAATGAACGGGCAGAATTTATGAATGCTGTTGCTGATCAGATTGAAGCTTTGGGAGAAGAACTTTTGGCAGTTACTCACGCTGAAACGTCATTGCCTTTAGCAAGACTTACAGGTGAAAAGGCCAGAACAGTAGGACAATGGAGAAGTTATGCAAAAGCTGTTGCTACCGGGATATATGCAGAACCCAGAATTGATCTTGCCCAGCCAGAAAAACAAAAAGGAGATCTCCGAAAATACCATGTAGGCATTGGGCCTGTCGTTGTTTTTGGAGCCAGTAATTTTCCGTTTGCATTTTCTACGGCAGGAGGAGATACAGCAAGTGCTATCGGGGCCGGCTGTCCTGTGATTGTAAAGGCACATCCGGCACACCCACAGACTTCACAAATAATGGCTGATACCATAAATGCCGTTGTTACAGCTTTTGGATGGCCTGAAGGGATCTTTAGCCATATTACCGGAACATCTTATGAAACAGGAGCTTACCTGACTCAGCATTCGGATATACTGGCAGTTGCATTTACCGGTTCTTTCCAGGGGGGAAAGGCTTTGTTTGATATTGCTAACCGTCGTGAAAATCCTATTCCGGTATTTGCAGAAATGGGAAGTATTAATCCTGTATTTGCTTTTCAAAACTTACTTGAAACTAAAGCTGAAACATTAGCAAAAGAATATATTGCTTCTTTAACGTTAGGAGTAGGTCAGTTTTGTACAAATCCGGGAGTATTTATTGCATTGAAAGGGAATTCTCTTGACCGCTTTATCAACACATTAAAAGATGAAATTCTGAATGTTGCTCCTGCGAATATGCTTCACAAAGGAATATCGGAAAGCTTCGAAAAACATAAAAATATTGCGATAGAACAACCGGATGTTGAAATAATTGCTTCGGCAAACCCCACAACAGAAAATGGTCAGGGACATGCTTCCGTTATAAAAACAAATGCTCAGACCTTCCTGAATAATCCTATATTGAGTGAAGAAGTTTTTGGCCCATTTGGTATTGTGGTGGTATGTGAGACACTTGATGAAATCAGAGAAATCGCCCATCAGCTAAAAGGACAATTGACGATTACGATAGCCGCTACCGATGAAGACCTACGTGATAATCTTACGTTAGTCAGCCTTATGAAAGATAAATGCGGAAGACTGTTATTCAATGGAATGCCTACCGGAGTGGAAGTAGTTTATGCCATGCAGCATGGTGGTCCGTTTCCTTCTACCACAGATTCTCGTTTTACTTCTGTAGGACCGGATGCTATAAAACGATTTGTTCGTCCTATTTCTTTTCAAAACTGGCCGGATGAATTTTTACCCGAAGAATTAAAGAATGACAATCCATTGCAGATCAGCAGAATGGTGGATGGAGAAATGAATTCAGGATCATTAAAATCACAGACCACATGAACAGAACATTTTTTTGTATAGATTCACATACCTGTGGCTGTCCTGTACGCCTTGTTGCAGGAGGAGCACCTATTTTAAAAGGAAATTCCATGATGGAGCGCAGGCTTCACTTCATGAAAGAATATGACTGGATAAGAAAGGGATTAATGTTTGAACCCCGAGGTCACGATATGATGAGCGGAAGTATTCTGTATCCTCCTGCTGATGAAAATAATGATATCGGGGTTTTATATATTGAGACCAGCGGATGTCTTCCCATGTGCGGACACGGAACGATAGGAACAGTAACCATTGCCATAGAAGAAGGCCTTGTTGTACCTAAAATTCCCGGGAAATTGCGTCTTGAAACACCTGCCGGACTTATCCTCATAGATTATGTACAGGAAGGGAAAAAAGTAAAATCGGTAAAACTAACGAATGTAAAGTCTTTTCTGTATGCTGAAAATCTGGAAGTTGAATGCCCGGATCTTGGATTAATCAGTGCCGATGTAGCCTATGGCGGAAACTTTTATGCTATTATAGACCCTCAGGAAAATTATAGAGATATTTCTGATTTTACAGCCAGCCAGCTTATTCATTATGGAAAAATCATCAGAAAATTACTCAATGATAAATATGAATTTATTCATCCTGAAATTGAACACATTACCGGATTAAGCCATATTCAATGGACAGGTATACCTACAGATCCTAAAGCAAGTGGGAGAAATGCGGTATTGGTAGGTGAAAATGCCTTGGACCGCTCACCATGTGGTACAGGAACTTCTGCAAGAATGGCGCAGTGGCATGCTAAAGGAAAACTCAAAAAAGGAGAAGAATTTATCCATGAAAGCTATATTGGTTCTCAGTTTATTGGCAGAATTGAAGAAACTGCAGTTGTAGATGGAAGATCAGCCATTATCCCATCAGTAGAAGGCTGGGCAAGAATTACCGGATATAATCATATTATTATTGATGATGAAGATCCTTATTGGCAGGGTTTTCAGGTAATGTAACACGCATATGACACAGAATAAAGGAAAAGCACTCATCATTGGTGCAGGAATAGCCGGATTAAGCTCAGCCTATTACCTTTTACAGAAAGGATGGCAGGTGGAAATTCTGGAGCAGAATGATCTTACCAACAACTGTTCTTATGGCAATGCAGGAATGATTGTACCCAGTCATTTTACCCCATTGGCCGCACCGGGAGTTGTTGCCCAGGGAATACGCTGGATGTTTGACAGTAAAAGTCCGTTTTATGTGAAACCTTCACTCAGCGCTAAACTGATATCATGGGGTTTACAGTTTTTGAAACATTCCAACCAGAAACATGTTGATCATTCAGCAGCAGCCATCCGTGATCTTAATCTCGCAAGCAGCAAACTTTATAATGAAATTGCAGAAACAGATGGTTTTGATTTTGAACTTAATCAAAATGGTATTCTGATGCTTTATAAAACAGAGAAAGTAGCAGAAGAGGAGATAGAGCTTGCCCACAAAGCAATTAATATGGGATTATCAGTTGATATTCTTGATAAAAAAGAAATTCAGGAACTCGAGCCCAATGCCCGATTGGATGTTATCGGAGGAGTCAATTATAAGTGTGACGGTCATATGAATCCGGTAAAACTGATGAAACAAATGATCGCCTATCTTAAAAATAACAATGTCATTTTCCATACTCATCACAAAGTAACAGGTTTTGAAACTTCTGGAAATGCTATTAAAACAGTCATTGCCAATGGTAAGGAATTTACTGCAGACCAATTTATTATGACCGGAGGTTCATTTCTTCCTGAACTGGCTCAGAAGGTAGGAATCAAAATTCAGTTAATGCCCGGAAAAGGATATTCGTTTATGCATACCCCTGATAATCCGGTCAATACCCTGAATCATGCTGCTTTATTACTGGAAGCAAGAGTGGCTGTCACTCCTATGAATGGGCAGATCCGTTTTGGGGGAACTATGGAACTGGCTTCCCATCATGATAAAATTAATATGAAAAGGGTAGAAGGTATCGTCCGGTCTATTCCTAAGTATTTACCCGATTTCCAGATGGAAATACCCAAAGAATCAGAAATCTGGTTGGGTTACAGACCCTGCGCTCCGGATGGCCTTCCGTATTTAGGTCAATCTTCGAAATTAAAAAATCTAATTATTGCCGGAGGCGGTGGAATGATGGGACTAAGTCTTGGACCCATTTTCGGAAAAACAGTTTCAGAACTTGCTAATAACCAAAAGCCAATGGTTGAGATAAAGATATTCAACCCTGAAAGATTTAATTAAAAAACATAACATAAAACACACAAAATTATGCCTAAAACCATTTAACTATTCAAATAATTTATTAACAACCAAATCCAAAAAATCATGAAAAAATTTAAATTACTACTACTTGCTTCCCTATTTCCAATAATAGGTTTTGCTCAAGAAAACAGACCTCATGAGTGTAAAGCAGATGAAATGATGAAAAAACATTTTGAACTGCATCCTGAATCTAAGGCTGAATATGAAAATTTTGAAAAATTCACCAAAGATTTTGTAAAAAAAATGGAATCAAACAAAACTCCATTGAATAAAAAGGTCAATGCTCCCACCTACATCATTCCTGTGGTTTTTCATGTGTATGGAGAATCTCAGAGTAATGTAAAAGTGAATTACCAAAAAGTAGTTGACTTGCTGCAACAAATCAACTTAAATTTCAATGGAATCAACACTGATTCAAACACTATAGATTCTTACTTCCAGCCTATTAGGGGCACATTAAGTATTGAATTCCGCTTAGCTAAAATTGACCCAACCGGAAAAGCAACAAGCGGAGTGGTATTTCATCCTTTCAAAGGTGGATATGGCAATGGTGGCGGATATGATGCACAAATTGGCACAGATGCCTGGGATAATACAAAGTATATGAATGTGTATATACAAAATGATCTATATGCTAGTAAAGATTTATATCAATCAGGAGTTGCCTGGTATCCGGATTCATACATGACTTCAGTAAATACAGCCAGAGTTGTTTATAATGGCCGTTATATATATGATGCTGCAGGAACTGTTGCTTCAAACGAGTTTTCTGACACATTCACTCACGAATTCGGGCATTGGCTAAATCTTCAACATACATTCAATGTTCTTTGTTCAACTGCAAATCCCAGTAATGATGGTGATGGAGTTGCTGACACCCCTGTAGAAAATAATTCTAATGGATTAGGATGTGCAGCTGGAAACAATTGTCTTGGACAAAAAGTGAACGTTGAAAACTATATGGGATACAACGGCTCTGCAGGTTGTTATAAAATGTTTACCACTGGACAGGTTAACAGAATGTTAGCCGCATTAAATCACCCTTCAAGAATAAATTTATGGCAGCCCGCAAACTTAGCAGCAACTGGTGTTGCCAATACTCCGCCTAGATTAAGTCTTAGCAACAGTACATTTACTGAAAACATAAACAATAATGGTAAAGTATCATTAGATGGAACAGTAGCATCTACTCCAATCTCAGCCATTACCCTAAACGGAGCAACATTTGGTGTACCAAATGGAACAACTCTTATTTCAGGAACACATTTCACTTCTTCATTACCAGCAGGATTAACAGCAGCTATAGCAGTTACAAGTCCTACTACTGCTACACTTACTCTAAATGGAACAACAACCAGCCATCCTAAAAGCCAGATTCTCAATTCATCAATTACATTCCTTAATCCAGCTATAACAGGAGGTGTAACTTCATTAGGATCCACAACCGCTTTGGCATTAACTTTTTCATATAAAGATCCTTATAAAATAGTTACCGGAACTCCTCTGGAAAGTTATGCCAATCCAACACCAACAACAGTAACAACCAACTCCGGAGCAACTTGGAAATACTTTATCATTAACCCAGAGCTTAGTGATGATGCCGGGTATGGCGCCTGGTACTATGGGGCAAATCAATTAAAATTGGAAACCTATTGGAAAGGATTAGTATGTGAAGCAGGAACAAGAAATATTAGCCTAATTCCAGCCTGCACCACCATAACGAATGCAAGTAATATAGGTTATCCTACTTATACTCCCGGACAACTTGATGTTTACACTCCTACATACACTACCTGGTCTGGCAAAACAGCTTATGTTGGTTTTAGAAACCAATTTGAAGGCTACAATATTAACGGCTATTTCAAACTGATTGCCGGGGCTAATGGTTCAGGGTATTCTGTAACTGAGTTTGCCTACAACACACAACCCTATGGCAGTATTACAACGCCTTGTGCATTACCATTATCCATTGCAGACAGTGATACAACGAACTCAGAAACATCCATCTATCCAAATCCAGTTTCTGATGTATTGAATATTAAAACAAAAGGGGAAATTAAATCAATTGCTGTTTACGATATGTTTGGAAGAAAAATGAATGCTAAAGTTATTGGTGATAAGGTGGATGTTAAACACTTCCTAAGCGCAACTTATTTAATTGATATTGAAACCTCTTTAGGAAAATCTTCCCAAAAATTCATTAAAAAATAGAATCAAACTCAAAGCAGTTACAGGCTGGTTTAAAGCTTTTTAAACAACAAAACACTTTTCTCAGAAATATGAATCATAGTTTAGTATTCATATGCAGTTAATTGGGCTTCATGGTAAGCCCAATTTTTTATCGTATTTATGAGCCAGTTTTTCATTTATTTATGTAATTTTATTCTTTGATAACAATATTCAGTGCATTATAAAAACGACACCATCACCATCCGCGAATTTACTCCCGAAGAATTCCCTTTATTTTCTACTCTTTTTGAAAATGAAAATGTCACCCGCTATCTGCCTTACAAAACTCCGGAAGAGTATAAAGAGATGTTTGACAAAGCACTGGCAGATTATGAAACAGAACCATTCAGCAGATGGGGAATATTTAACACAAAGAATAATGATTTTGTAGGAATGTGTCTCGCAAGAGTCTTCCTTGACCATCCGGAACAACTAGAAATCGGTTATACCTTAGGAGAAGATTATTGGGGTAAGGGACTTGGAACTGAAGTGTGTAAAGCTCTTGTTGATTATTGTTCTTCACTGAATCATCAGAAAGATATTGTGGCTGTTACCGATCTTGATAATATAGGATCTCAAAAAGTACTTTTAAAAAGCGGCTTCAGCAGAATTGAAAACCTGGTACGAGAGGATAGAGAACTGGCTTACTTTATATTGCAGAAAGGGTAAACTTATTGAGTATCTTTTTCCCACAGATTGCACAGATTTACACAGATGCTTGGGCATATTTTTAGACTAAAATAATCTCAGGCAATAAAAAATCTTTGATTTTTTTAAGCTTAATTGAACTCCTCGACAGTTTATTTCTTACTTAAAAGCAACTTAAGTGTTTTTAAAATCTTTTGTGACTTTTGTGGTTAAATGCAAAGTCTTCAACCATAAAAACATTTCATTTATACAATAATTTATCATAACTTGCAGGAATTATGATGTCGAAACGTTGCAAATATGCGCTTAAAGCAATGGTCAGATTAGCAAGGAATTATAACCAGGGCTTTCTGCCAACCTCCGTTATTGCACAAGACGAAAACATCCCCAAGAAATTTCTGGAACAAATTCTTCTCGAACTTAAAAGAGCCAAACTGGTGAACAGTAAACAAGGCAAAGTAGGAGGATATTACTTGCTGAAATCACCCGACGAGGTCTCATTAGCAGATATTTACCGTATTTTCGATGGGCCTATTGCTCTTACGCCATGTGTATCTCTAAATTTTTATGAAGCATGCGATGATTGCGTAGATGAAGCGGTCTGTTACTTAAGAAAAGAATTAATGATCGTTCGTGAAAAGACCAGAACAAGCATGATGGAGGCCACTCTGACTAAGTTTATCAATAACAATTAATTTTTTTTATTTAAATTCTACTATTTTGATAGGAGTTATAGAATTTTGTATATATTTGCAAGACTTAAATCTCAATTCAAAATGAACAACAGTCTGGAAAATGAATACGAAAATCTTGTAAAAGAGGCTAGTGAAGCTTCTTTTCAAACAAATGGGCTGCAAATACTGACCGAAAGATTCCCGGGAGAAGTTATCTTTTCAACCAGTTTCAGTTACGAAGATCAGGTTATCACTCATCTGATAAAAGATTTAACTATTGAAATATTCACGCTTGATACCGGAAGACTTTTTGAACAAACCTATGAAACCTGGACCTCCACAAAGGCTTTTTTCAAAAAGAATATCAAAGCCTACTATCCGGATACCGAAGAACTCAGAGAGTTTGTAACCGAAAATGGACCGGATTCATTCTATCAGTCCGTAGAAAAAAGAAAAGCGTGCTGTACCATCCGAAAGGTTCATCCTCTGAGAAAAGCACTGGAAGGCTATAAAGTATGGGTTACAGGTCTGAGGTCAGAACATTCTCCCAACAGGCAAAATATGCCCCAGCTGGAATGGGATCCGGATAATAAAATCATAAAATTTCATCCTATCCTTCACTGGACTACAGAACAGGTGACAGCATATGTAAAAGATCATCATCTGCCCTACAATCATCTTCATAAAAAAGGATTTGTAAGCATAGGATGCGAGCCCTGTACCAGAGCCATCAAAGAAGGAGAAGATTTCAGAGCAGGCCGTTGGTGGTGGGAAGATGCCAACAAAAAAGAATGCGGTCTGCATATTCATCAATAAAAAAAGAAAAAAATGTCAATACATCAGTTCAATTATTTAGATCAGTTAGAAGCTGAATCTATTTATATATTAAGAGAAGTAGCGGGTCAGTTTGAACGTCCTGCCTTATTATTCAGTGGTGGAAAAGACAGTATTGTACTGGCTCATCTGGCAAGAAAAGCATTCTTCCATGGCAAAATACCGTTTACCTTTGTTCATGTAGATACCGGACACAACTTTCCGGAAGTTCTGGATTTTCGTGATCAGCTGGTAAAGCAGTTAGAGGTCAATCTGGCTGTAAGGAAAGTGGAAGACACGATAAAAAGTAAAAAATTAACGGAGGCCAAAGGTAAGTTTCCAAGCAGAAACTGGCTGCAAACTTATACACTTCTTGATACAATTGAAGAATTTGAATTTGATGCCTGTATCGGAGGAGCCAGAAGAGATGAGGAAAAAGCCCGCGCCAAGGAAAGAATATTTTCCGTCCGTGATGAATTCGGGCAGTGGGATCCTAAACTTCAGCGTCCTGAGCTATGGAATATCTTCAATGGAAAAATTCACATAGGAGAAAATGTAAGAGTTTTCCCTATCAGCAACTGGACAGAGCTTGACATCTGGAACTATATCCGAAGAGAAAAAATTGCACTTCCTTCCATTTATTTCTCGCATGAAAGGGAAGTGGTAGATTTTAACGGTCAGTGGCTTGCCAATTCCTCACACGTCTTTTTAGAGCCGGAGGATATTATCACTACCAAAAAAATACGCTACCGTACCGTTGGAGACATGACCTGTACCGCTGCAGTAGAATCCAATGCGGTAACAATAGATGCCGTAATCGAAGAAATTGTAGCGACCAGAATTTCAGAACGTGGCGAAACAAGAATTGACGACAGAGTGACAGAAGCCGCCATGGAAGACAGAAAAAAAGGAGGCTATTTTTAATCAATGATAAAAGATAATTGATCAACGATCACACTGAATATTTTTATCAATTATTATTTTTCACTTATCATTTATAACAAAAATCGGATGGATATATTAAGATTTATAACAGCAGGAAGTGTAGATGACGGTAAAAGTACCCTTATCGGCAGACTGCTTTACGATAGCAAAAGTATTTTACAGGATCAATTGGAAGTCCTTGAAAAACATTCTAAAAATAAAAATGAAGACGGGGTAGACCTTGCTCTTCTAACAGACGGATTGCGTGCAGAAAGAGAACAGGGAATCACAATTGATGTTGCCTACCGTTATTTTTCAACGGTAAAAAGAAAATTTATCATTGCTGATGCTCCCGGGCATGTGCAATATACCCGTAATATGATCACCGGAGCATCCAATTCTGACCTGATGGTCATTCTGATCGATGCCCGAAAAGGTGTGATAGAACAGACCAGAAGACATTCCATCATCGCCTCTTTATTACAGTTGAAGAAAGTTGCGGTAGCCATCAACAAAATGGATATGGTGGATTATGCAGAAGATGTTTTTGAAAATATAAAATCAGAATATACAAAAATTGCAGAAAATCTGGGATTAAATGACGTAAGCTATTTTCCGATCTCTGCATTAAAGGGCGACAATATTGTTTCAAAATCATCAAAGACAGATTGGTATGAAGGAAGCTCTCTTCTTGAGTATCTTGAAGAAGTAACTTTAAATGAAGAAAAAAACAATGGAAGCCGTTTTCAGGTTCAGTATGTGATTCGTCCTCAAACGGAGGAACTGCATGATTACCGAGGCTATGCCGGGCAGATACTTAGTGGAAAATTCACCAAAGGAGACAAAATTCATATTCTTCCTGCAGATCTTACGACTGAAATTACGAAGATAGAGATCAATGGCGTTGAAAAAGAAGAGGCATTTGAAGGTCAGCCTGCAGTGATTCACCTTGCTCATGATGTAGATGTCAGCAGAGGAGATATTTTTTCAACGGAAGAACATGTTCCTACCGTTGAAAAAGACCTTGAAATTCTGTTATGCTGGCTTGATCAGAAGCCTTTGCAGCCAGGGAATAAATATCTGTTGCAACAGAATAGCAGACTTGTCAAAGCCGTTGTGAAAGAAGTAGATTACAAGATCAATGTTAATACTCTTATCAGAGAACAGGCAGATGGGGAAATTAAACTCAATGAAATTGTGAAAGTTACCCTACGAACGGCACAGCCTTTGGTCTATGACAGCTTTACCAATAATAAAACAACGGGCTCTGCCATTTTGGTAGATGAAACGTCCAATTCAACGGTAGCAGCCTGTATAATTCAATAGAAAAAATGGCAATTTCCGATCAATTAATTGAAAGAATTCATCAGACAAAGCAAAACAGCATTCATGGATTCTTTGATAAAATAAAGACCAAAAAATGGGTTAAGGATTTGTATGAAACACTTTTCCTGCCTCAGACTGACAATACTGAAGAACAGCTGAAAAGAAATTTCGATGCTCTGCAGGAAACACTATCTGACTTAATTAATACCGTTGCAGGAGATAAAAATATTACAGAAAAACAAGTCAATCAATTTTTTGAAGCCTTGCCGACATTGTATGATCAGTTGGTTCTGGATGCAAAATCTATTCTGGAATTTGATCCGGCAGCAGATTCTCTGGAAGAGGTATATCTGGCATATCCGGGCTTTTTTGCCACCTATGTTTATCGTATTTCGCACCAGCTTTGGAGTCAGGAAGTGAAGATTCTACCGCGGGTCATCTCAGAATATGCACACAGTAAAACCGGAATTGATATTCATCCCGGAGCTACCATCGGCAAATCTTTTTTTATTGATCACGGAACAGGAATAGTGATTGGAGAAACAACCATTATTGGAAACAATGTCAAAATCTATCAGGGAGTAACCCTCGGAGCCTTGAATGTTTCCAAAGAAAAAGCCCATCAGAAAAGGCATCCCAATATTGAAGATGATGTCATTATCTATTCGGGAGCCACCATTCTGGGAGGTGAAACAACCATAGGCAGAGAAAGTATCATAGGAGGAAATGTCTGGGTAACCCAGGATGTTCCCGCCAACTCTCTGGTCTACCACAAAAGTGAAATAAAAATAAAGGATAATACTTCATTACCGGAATCATTAACCTTTGTGATTTAAAAAAAACAAAAAAAGTACATTGATATGAAATTTCAGAACGCATTAGAAACGATTGGAAACACACCCGTCGTAAAAATTAATAAACTCTTCAATTCAGATCATGAAATCTGGATCAAACTTGAAAAAAGCAACCCTGGCGGAAGCATTAAAGACAGAATTGGTCTGGCCATGATAGAAGATGCAGAAGCGAAAGGATTATTAAATAAAGACAGTGTCATTATAGAACCCACGAGTGGAAATACAGGGATAGGACTCGCTTTGGTAGCTGCTGTAAAAGGATACAAACTGATCCTTGTCATGCCGGAAAGTATGAGCATTGAACGCCGTAAAATTATGGAAGCGTATGGAGCAGAATTCGTACTTACCCCAAGAGAAAAAGGGATGAAAGGAGCCATTGAAAAAGCCAATGAGCTTGCTGAAGAAACCCCCAATTCATGGATTCCAAGACAGTTTGATAACCCTGCCAATGTAAAAGTACACGTAGAAACCACCGCACAGGAAATTTTAAAAGATTTTCCGGATGGCCTGGATTACATCATTACAGGAGTAGGAACCGGAGGACACATCACCGGAATTGCAAAAGCAGTAAAGGAAAAGTATCCTAATGTAAAAGTAATTGCTGTAGAACCGGAATTATCTCCCGTACTCAGTGGAGGAAGCCCCGCACCGCACCCATTACAAGGACTGGGAGCAGGATTTGTTCCATCCATTCTGGATGTTACTCTTTTAGACGGAGTCATTACAGTCGGCAAAGAAGAAGCTTATGAATACGCCCTCAATGCCGCTAAACAAGAAGGTCTTTTTGTGGGAGTTTCCACAGGAGCCGCTCTAGCAGCCATTGCAAAACATTTACCGGAAATACAACCTAACGCTAAAATTCTCACCATCAATTACGATACCGGAGAAAGGTATCTGTCCGTAGAAGGACTTTTCTAAATCCTTAAATAACACCTACTTCAATGAAAACAAACATAAAATCACCAAAGGTCTTCCTTATCGGTGCAGGGCCCGGCAACCCTGAACTGATCACTGTAAAAGCAGTAAAAGCAATCGCAGAAGCAGATGTCATCTTATGTGACCGCCTTGTAAGTCCGGAGATTCTGGAAACCTACGTCAATGAAAACACTGAAATCATCTATGTAGGGAAAGAATGCAGTAAAAATGCTTCCACACCGCAGTCTCATATCAATACTTTGATGGTGGAATATGCCCTTCAGAACAAAACTATTGTCAGGCTTAAAGGAGGAGACGTTTCTATATTCTCTAATATTCTGGATGAATTGCAGGCTTTAAAACACAATCATATTCCTTACGAAATTATTCCGGGAATTACAGCCGCATTAGGAGCAGCTGCATTTGCAGGGATGCCTTTAACAGCAAGAGGATATTCTACATCAGTGCGTTTTCTGACGTATTATAAATCAGAAATTGTGAGTGAAGAATACTGGAAAGAGCTTGCTTTAACCAATGATACCCTTGTTTTCTATATGTCTAAAGGAAATCTTACCCCTCTTGTGGAAAAACTAAAACAGCTTGAGATTTCAGGTGATAAAAAAATTGCAGTCATTGAACAGGCGACAACGCCTTTCCAAAAGGTGTACACCTCATCATTTGATGATTTTAATGAAAAATTCGGAGACAAAAACTTTGCTTCACCTTCATTGGTTGTTGTTGGTAAAATTGTCAACCTTCACGAAGAATTTTCATGGCTGGAAAATGCCGAACAGGAAGGTCTTTACTTTAAATCAGTGGAAAACGGAAGTCTAATCCCATCAACTCAAAATTTCTTTGAATATGCTGTCTGAAACTAAATTAAATGTATTAAAACAAATATCCGGAGATCTTTCCAGAGATGAAGCCATTTGGGCAAGCGGATATCTTGCCGGTATTGCCGGAGGATCGTCACTGACCGCCATACTACCGCCTCAGGAAAAGAATAGCACTTCACAGAATGTTGTAAAGAAAATAACCCTGGCTTACGGAACAGAAACCGGAAACAGTAAAAAATTGGCTACAGCTTTGGCAGGTATTGTGAAGAAAAAAGGACTTCAGGTAAAACTGACTGACCTTTCTCAGTACAAACCTAAAGACCTTGCAAAAGAAGAGTTTTTCTTCGTAGTGATCAGCACTCAGGGAGAAGGTGAACCACCAGCGCTGGCCAAAAAGTTCTATGATTATATCTATGAAAATGAAATTAATCTTAGCGGACTTAAATTCGGAGTACTGGCGTTAGGAGACAGCAGTTACCCTCTGTTCTGCAAAACAGGAGAAGATGTAGATTCACGCTTTGAAATATTGGGAGCTCAGCGTGTTATCCCACTAAAGAAATGTGATATTGATTATGAACAGGAAGCTTCACACTGGATAGAACATGTATTCGAGACAGTCAATAAGAATGCTGGTCAGAGTACAAAAAGTATTTCAGCTCCAAAGGTTTCTGCCGGAAGAAAGAAATACCAGGGAAAAGTTTCGGCCATCATTAATCTGAACGATATTACTTCTGAAAAAGAAACGTATCACATCGAAATTGAAACAGAAGAATCGCTGGCCTATCAGCCGGGTGCAGCGTTAGGATTAATTCCTTTCAATTCAAAATCTATAGTAGATGAAATCATTTCCCTTACAGGAATTGATCCTCAAAAAAAGGTAGAAACAGCAAAAATTACAGATACCGCTGAAGAACTTTTACACAAACACCTTAACATCAGTTACCTGCTTAAATCCGTTGTTGCTCAATATGCCAAAATAACAGGACATTCCATTCCCGAGGTCAGGCTAAGTCTTCTTGACCTGCTTAGGATTTATCCGGTAAAAAATGCTGATGAATTTGAAGAGATTATTCAGATATTAACAGCTCAGGCTCCTCGTCTGTATTCAATTTCTTCCTCTGTAGAAGCGCATGGGGACACGGAAATTCATATTACGGTCGCCAAATCAGAATTCTTTATAGACCATCAGAAACATAATGGATTATGCAGTGGTTTTCTGAGTGAATTCAAAGAAGGAGAAGATATTGAGTTTTATATTCAGGATGCAGGACACTTCAAATTGCCTCAAGCTGATAAAGATATCATTATGATTGGTCCCGGTACAGGAATAGCTCCTTTCAGATCATTCCTCTGGGAGCGTGATGCAACAGGTGCGGAAGGAAGAAACTGGCTGTTTTTCGGAGACAGAAGCTTCGTATCAGACTTCCTTTATCAGGCAGAACTTCAGGATTTTATTAAAACAGGCAGCCTTACTCATTTAGACCTTGCTTTTTCAAGAGATACCGCTGAAAAAATATATGTTCAGCACAGACTGGAACAAAAAGCACAGGAAGTTTTTTACTGGCTGGAAGGCGGAGCATCTGTATACGTATGCGGAGCCAAAGAACCAATGGCTCGGGACGTAGAACAGACACTTCTCACCATCATTCAGAATGAAGGAAAAAGAAGCAAAGAAGATGCAGCCCTTTATCTGGAAGAAATGGAGCTTAGCGGCAGATATGCCAAAGATGTTTATTAATTGGAATAAAGAATTACTCGTAAAAAATTAAAGGAAACAATTATGAACAATGATAAAGAAAACCTTTCACCGGTAGAAAGGATTAAAACCAGCAGTAACGGGCTTAGGGGATCTTTAAAAGAAAGCCTTGCTGATTCTATTACCGGAGCCATAAGGGAAGATGATCAGACGCTGATCAAATTTCATGGAATGTACCAACAGGACGACAGAGACCGAAGGGAAGAGCGTGTTTCTAAAAAACTGGAATGGCTATATTCCTACATGATCAGATTAAGACTTCCCGGCGGCTTTTTAACTCCGGAACAATGGATAGGATTGAATGAAACAGCAGAAGATCATTCCACCGGAACCATTAAAGTAACCACAAGACAAACGATTCAGCTGCATGGCATTTTAAAATCTCATTTAAGACCTACCATCCAAAGCTTCAATCTTCAGCATCTGGATTCTATTGCCGCTTGTGGGGATGTCAACAGAAATGTAACCTGTACAGCCAATCCCTCAGAATCACCTTTGCACAAGGAAGCTTATGAACTCGCTGGAAAAATCAGTGAGATGTGTCTTCCAAAAACCAAATCTTATTATGATATCTGGATTGATGATGAACTTCTGGTTGATCGTAAAGCAGAAGAAGATCCTCTGTATCAGGACAGGTATCTTCCGAGAAAGCTGAAAATAGGAATAGCTGTTCCTCCTAATAACGATGTGGATGTATTCATCAATGATATTGCCTTAATTGCTATTATCGAAAATGATAAAATTGTTGGCTACAATATAGCTGCCGGAGGAGGACTAGGAGCTACTCACGGAAACGAGGCAACTTATGCCCGCCTTGCATCTATTCTCGGATTTGTAGATACCGAAGAAAAAGTATTGAAGGCTGTCTACGAAATCATCACGGTTCAAAGAGACTTCGGGAACAGAAGCGACCGGAAATTATCAAGATTAAAATATACGATTGATAAATTGGGTATCGACCAGTACAGAGCCGAAGTAGAAAAAAGAACAGGATTCAGCTTTGAAACTGCCAGAGAATTTAAGTTTGAACAGAGAAAAGACCGCTATGGATGGATTCAAAATCATGAAGGAAAATGGTTTTACACTGTATTTGTAGAGCATGGAAGAATCCTTAACACAGCAGAATATCCTTTAAAATCAGGATTATTAAAAATCGCACAAACTGGTAAAGCCAATTTCCGTTTTACCTGTAACCAGAACCTTATTCTTGCTGATATTGATAAAAAAGATAAACCAGAAATTGAACATATTTTAAAAGAACACGGAATTTCAGAATATACAAACGGAGCCAGTGCTCTGCGTAAAAACTCTGTTGCCTGTGTAGCTTTGAACACCTGTTCACTGGCATTGGCTGAAGCTCAGCGTTATCTTCCTTCTTTGGTCACAAAAATAGAACCTATCCTTGAAAAATATGGCCTGCGGGACGAAGATATTACCATTCGTATGACCGGATGTCCTAATGGATGTGGGAGATCTCCTAATGCTGAAATCGGATTTGTGGGTACAGCTTATGGAAAATATAACCTTCACATTGGAGGAGACCGTCTGGGAATGCGATTGAATACAAAATTTAAAGAAAATATTGGCGAAGAAGAAATTCTTACAACCCTTGATGAGCTTTTCGGAATTTATGTACAGAAAAGACTTGCAGAAGAAACATTTGGTGATTTTTCATACCGTTACTTACATACCTTAAATTAATTATATGGCTGATTTTCATTATGATCTGAAAAAAAATATAAAAACTAAACCTCTTCATTTAAGCGGACGAATGTGTATGTGTTGTTGATTCTTCAATAACAATACAATCAAAGCTGTTTGAAGTTTTCAATCCAACCATAAAAGTCACAAAAGTTTTTAAACACTTAAGCTTTTTAAGAGCCCAACTTTGTGCATAATAAGAACACCTAAGTTTTGTGAAAATCTTTGATTTTCATCTTTCATCTAATGTGAGCTTTCTACGGCATCATTTTAAACTTACTTAGGTGAACTAAAGTGTTTTAAAATGAGAACTTTTGTGTCTTTTGCGGTTAAAAATAATCAATGAAAAAGTTCAGACAGCTTCATTCTCAAACCTAAAAAATGAAGCAAAAATGAAAAACAAAAAACAGGGAAATTTTCTGCCTAAAGCAGGTATTATCGCATTTACATTTCTATTTTTTAACCTGGCAGAAGCCCAGCAGCAGCTCATAGAACTTAGCGGAAGCATCAAAAATACAGGGACAAGCAAAGGCCTCGATTCGGTAAAAGTGCACATCGAAAATACACAGGATAATGCCATCACAGACCAACTGGGAAATTTTAAGATCAGAACAAGAGTTACCATTCCATTTCGGGTGGTTATTCAGAAAGACGGCTTCACCAGCCAGACTGTTGAAATTCTTTCTCCTTCCAACAAAATAACGATAGGTCTTAACCCTCAGAATACGATTATTGATGATGTCGTAATTTCAGCCTCCAGAGTTCCCGAAAAAATATTAAGATCACCGATTGCTATAGAAAAAATTGATATTAAAACCATCAGGGAAAGTCCGGCAGCTTCGTTCTATGAAACATTGGAAAATGTAAAAGGGCTGCAGCTTTTAACCTCACGTCTTACTTTAAAAATCCCTAATTCAAGAGGTTTTAACTCACCCAATAATTTCCGTTTTATGCAGTTGGTAGATGGAGTAGATGTACAGTCAGCAACATTGGGAGTACCATTAGGAAATGCAATAGGGCCTACAGAGCTGGATATTCAGTCTATGGAAGTAACGCCAGGAGCAGCTTCGGCTTTGTACGGAATGAATGCCATCAACGGGCTGGCCAGTTTACAGACCAAAGATCCGTTTACGTCTGAAGGAATAAGCCTTTATTTCCGTGGCGGAGTCAATCATGTAGACCATGTTAATCATAAAATAAGTTCTTTGGGTGAAAGCGCCATTCGCTTTGCAAAGGTGATCAATAAAAATTTCGCCGTTAAAGTCAATGCCTCTTATTTCAGTGGAACCGACTGGATTTCAAATAATCTGACAGATCAGAATCCCGGATCTATGGTCACAGCCAATCCTAATTTTGCTTTGGCCAATAATCCGGCTGAAGATCTTTGGAATAAATACGGAGATGAAAGAAACAACCGTGTTGCTGTAAAAGTAGATTATAACGGAAAGCCTACCACATTTAATGTTTCGAGGACAGGATATCTTGAAAAAGATCTTGTAAGCCCGGATGTAAAAAATATTAAATTCGATGCAGGACTATACTACCGCTTCGGGGATCAGTGGAGAACATCTTATGTATACCGTTATGGCTTGCTGGACGGAACTTTCCAGAGAGGAAATAAAATCCGGTTACAAAATGCCACGGTTCAAAACCATAAAGTAGAACTGACAGGAAAAGAACTGACTTTCAGAGCTTATGTATCCATAGAAAACACCGGAGATTCTTATAATCTGAAACCTTTGGCAGACAATCTGGATTTAACGAATCTTTCCAACACCAACTGGAAGAATATATTTCAAACGGCTCTTCAGAATAACCTGAATGCGGGAGCCAATCTTAATGATGCATTCATCTTAGCCCGTCAGGAAGCAGATAAAAACAGAGCTGTCCCCGGAACTGCTGCTTTTGAACAGTTAAAAAATACCATTATCGGAATCAATAATTGGGATTCAGCCAATGCAGGAATAGCTGGCGCGCCGGCAACCGGTGGAGCCAAACTGGAACAGAAATCCCGTTTCTATCAAGGAGAACTTACCTACGATTTTAGCAGATTTGTAAAGATATTCAATCTTCTTGCAGGAGTAGATTACCGTTTGTACAGCATTACTCCGGATGGAAATAATTTTGTGGATTTTGCCCGTCCAGTAAGCGAAAGAAATATTCCTTTGGCTAATGGTACGTTCGGGAAAGATGTTATTTATCAGAAATATGGAGCTTTTGCTCAGATTACCAAGCTTTTCTTTAATGATAAATTAAAAATTAATGCTGCTTTACGTATTGACAGGAATCCCGAATTTGAAGCCAAACTTAACCCTAGAATAAGTGTTGTTTATTCTCCTGTTAAAGAACATAATTTCAGAGCTTCATTCCAAAACGGATACCGTTTCCCTTCGTTATTTGAAGCACTTTCGTTCGTAAATAACGGAAATGTAAGAAGAGTGGGAGGTCTTTCAAAAGTGAATGACGGACTGGGATATCTGGAAAACTCCTATACCCTGGCTTCCATTGACAAATTTACCTCAGCAGTGAATGCAGCTATAGATGCAGGAAAAACCCAGGCTCAGGCCGCTCAGGATAATAAACAGCTTTTAACAGTAGCCAATCTGCAAAAATTACAGCCGGAAAAAATCAATTCATTTGAAGTAGGGTACAAGTCTACTTTCTTCAATAACAAGCTGGTGCTGGATTGGGATTTCTATTACAATATTTACGAAGGATTCCTTGGTCAGGTAGAAGTAGCTGTCCCAAAAAACAGTCAGATAGGAAGCAATACCGCTGTACTCGCTATGCTGGACCGAAGCAAACAGGACAGATACAGAGTCTATACCAACAGTAACAATACCTACAAAAGCTATGGAACCTCTTTAGGCATCCGTTATAATATCACAGGAAATTATAATGTAAACACCAATGTTTCTTATAATGATCTTGCGTCCAACAATACCTCAGATCTGTTTATTACGGCTTTCAACACCCCGAAATGGATGGTGAATGTAAGTATCGGAAACAGAGAAATTGTCAAAAATATAGGATTTACCCTTGTCGCAAGATGGCAGAGTGGTTTTATGTGGGAAAGTCCTTTAGCATCCGGTGCAATTCCTGCTTACTATACGATTGATGCACAGGCTACATGGAAGCTTCCTGAAATCCGTGCGAATGTAAAAATTGGGGCAACCAATTTACTGAACAGACGTTATTTTCAGTATGCAGCAGGTCCTGAAATCGGAGGACTGTACTATCTCGCTTTTACTTATGATTTAAAACTGTAATCAGCATGAGCAATTCTTTATATCCCATATTTTTAAAACTTGAAAACCTTTCACTGCTGATCATCGGTGGCGGGAAGGTTGCTCTTGAAAAACTGGAATCCGTACTGGGGAATTCACCTGAAACATCCATCAAACTGGTAGCAAAAGAAATTATCCCTGAAGTCAGAACCTTACAAAATCAGTTCTCCAATATCACTCTTCACGAAAGGTCATACCATGATCATGATTTTAATGATATGGATCTTGCCATCATTGCAGTGAATAATATTGTAGTGGCAGGGGAAATCAGAGAAAAAGCCCAGAAAAAAAATGTACTGGTCAATATTGCGGACAAACCGGATTTGTGTGATTTTTATTTAGGTTCTATTGTCAAAAAAGGAAGCCTTAAAATTGCCATTTCCACCAATGGAAAATCTCCGACCATCGCTAAAAGATTAAGAGAAACTTTTACTGAAATCATCCCTGACGAAATGGATCATGTATTGGATAATATGCAGAATATCCGAAATCAACTGACGGGAGATTTCAATTACAAAGTGAAAGAACTCAATAAGATCACTACAGAATATCTATCTGACGGAAAAGTTGCTGCAAAACCGGATATGGAAATTGAGAAACTGATCAATATTACCAAAACAGCTCAGAGAAAAGCCAATATTTATCTTGCCATTATAGGTGTTTTATTACTTTTTGGATTATTTGGTCTTGTGGTGTATCAGTTCAATCTTTCCGGGGATATCCAATACTTTCTGAATAAAGACGGTCATATTTTTTACTGGATGCTGTTTGCTGGTTTTATGGCAGAAATTGTGGCCGGATCTATGGGAATGGGGTATGGAGTAATATGTACCACCATACTTCTGCTGTTGAATGTTCCGCCGCCCGTTGTAAGTGCAAGCATTCATTCTGCAGAATCATTTACCACGGCAGCCGGAAGTTTCAGTCATTATAAACTGGGAAATGTCAATAAGAAAATGGTGTGGGTATTATTCCCGCTGGCTATTGTAGGTTCTGTTATCGGAGCATTAACACTTTCTCATTATGGGGAACATTATGCTCATATTGTAAAGCCTATTATCGCCTGCTATACCTTGTATCTTGGAGTAAACATCTTAAGAAATGCATTCAAAGATAAAAAATCAGGACAAGGTAAAACCAAACGCAGAACCAATCTCAGAGTATTAGGACTGACAGGTGGTTTTATTGATTCTTTTGCAGGAGGCGGATGGGGACCATTGGTAACCGGAACCCTTATAAAAGAAGGACGAATTCCGCGATATGTAGTGGGAAGCTCCACTGTTGCCAAGTTTTTACTTACCATAACCAGTGCAGTTACCTTCATCTTTACCATTGGTATTCATCACTGGAATATTGTTTTGGGACTTTTGCTGGGTGGTGTTTTTACCGCTCCTTTTTCTGCCATGCTTACCTCAAAACTGCCAACAAAGAAAATGTTTGTCGTGGTAGGAATGGTAGTTATTGCCATGAGCCTTATTACGATAACCAAATCAGTTTTATCATAAAAACAGGTATGAAATTGAGAGGGAAATAATTTATTTAACGCAAAGGATTTAAATTATTCATTACAAATTTAAGAAGGCAAAGAAAGAAATCAATGCTTTAATTCTTTTCAAGCGAGCGCATAGTCTCGTAGCTTCATCAGCGACTTTGCCGAACCTTTGCTCGCTCTAATAAAAAGGTCTGGGTCTTTAAACTTTGTGTTTTTTATCAGGACTTGTTATAAATATTTTTTAACGCAAAGATTTTAATGTTTTACTTTATCTTGAGGAATCAAAGGGGAAAAATCAATGATACAGTCTGTTGACATGATATCATTACTCATTTTTAGTAAAAATCTGAAACCATTAAATCTTTGCGTTTTTTTATTTTTTTGAATGCTTTTATTTGGGAAACGCAAAGGCGCAAAATGATATTAAAAAAGCTTCTGTAAGGCGCAAGGATTTTATCTTCGATAAAATTAAACACTGTATATTTTAAAACTTTCACAGATGATTTAAGTCAACAGATGTTGATGCAAAAATATGCTAATCACTTTACTCTATTATAAAAACACAATCATCACTTGCTGAAAATCTTCGATTTTCTTGCGTCTTAAAATCATACATAAAATTTAGAAAAACCTTGCGATTTTGCGATTTCCAACAAAAAACAGCTCCAAAGAGAGCTGTTTATAATTATTAGCTGTTTCCAGATTTTGTTTTTCGGAAACGATCAATTCCAAATCCTGTACACCCCTGAAATAAAAACAGAAGCAAGAACAGGAGATATAACATTTGAGGCAGATATAGAAAATAGCCCAACCATGTAAAAGGATCCATTTTATAAACTCCGGTTTCGGGTTTGATAGGAATAAGTTCCTTAGGAATTGAGCTCATATCATGGGTAAATAAAGCAACAAGTATAATAATGATTAAAAATACGGAGCTTATTCTCGTCCAAAAACCCAGCATTAAAAATAAACCAAAGATACATTCACAAAAGGCGGTGAAATTGGCCGTAAACTGAGGGAAAGGAAATCCTATGGTACTGATGGTATTGAACATATATCCCTGGAAAACAGGATGGAAAAGTTTGTTAAAGCCTGCTACAAAAAAGAATAATCCAATTAATATTCTGCATATTATATAAATGGTATTCGTATTTTTTTCAAGGTTTGATACTATTGTTTTCATTATTTTTTTAATTCATTGTTTGATTACATCACCGTGACAAAGCCATGAACAGCAGCTGGTCATGTAATTCTGGTTAAGATAATAGGATAGGGTATGGAAAAAAATATTCCATAGCTGAAAAATGTTATTTTACCAATAACTGAAAATTACATTTTTATTTTGGGTGGAATCCAAATAGAATTAAAAAAGGAAGAATAGGGAGGATCATCATATAAAAAGAAACCATTCCTTATTTCCGGATCCATAAATTTTTCAAATCCAAAGGAAGGAAAAGAGGTGGTAAAAAAGAGAGAAGAATTAGAGCAATAGTTATTATTGCATTGTATCGGAGTCTTGTTATTTTCTTCAAGAGAAGTCTTATTACATTTTTTCTGAGGGCTTTCTTCGGAATTGGAATTACTAGTGATTTCTATGGGAGAAAAGGTCGTGTTTTCTGTTTTTGGGATCAGAAAATGGACTAGTATTAAAAATATACTAACGATCTGTATACCATGTAATATTCCATTTTTTCCTGTCATAAATCCCATGCAATTCAGACAAATATAATAAAATATTCATAGCTGCCTTTCAAAAGACTGTTTATTTTTCAAGTTCCCGAATAACTGTTCCAGCCATTTCTTTGGAGCTGAAGGGATTTTGTCCTGTGATCAGATTATCATCAACCACCACGTTGGAAGTCATGGGAATAAAGGCTTTTCTGTAATGTACACCCCGTTCTTTAAGCGCTGCTTCAAGATTAAAAGGAACTTCATTTTTTCTTCTGGCCAATGTTTCTTCAAACCAGTCGAATCCAGTTACAGATTTTCCTTTGATCATATATTCTCCATCTGATAATCTTACGTTCAGCAATCCTCCGACTCCATGACAAATCGCGGCAACCATTTTATGGCTTTCATACTGTTTCCTAAGAATTGTCTGTAATGTGGAATTATCCGGAAAATCATACATCGTAGCATGTCCGCCTGTCAGATAAACACAATCGAAAATATTGTTTTCTATTTCACTCAGACTTTTTGTATGAGCTAACAAATCCATAAATGCGGGGTTTTCATAATAACTTTTTGAAATACCATCAAGCACAAGCGGCTTCAGACTTTCCGGATCAATAGGAGTGTGTCCGCCCTTTGGAGAAGCAATGGTAATCTGCCATCCTCTTTCTTTTGCAGCATGATAAATATGGGTCAGTTCACTCAGCCACAAGCCTGTTTTAAGCTGACTGTTCGCGTATTGGTCTACATTGGTTACGATTAATAAAATATTTTTCATCATAGCAGTATTAATTAAATGATTTTCTGAATTCTAAAGGAGAAACAGCGGTCTGATTTTTAAACAAACGATGAAAAGACTGTGGATGCTCAAATCCCAGATTGTAAGCAATCTCAGAAACAGACATTGTAGTGGTAGACAACAGCTCTTTTGCCTTTTCAATCACTCTGTTCTGAATATGCTGCTGTGTGGTCTGTCCTGTATGCACCCTCAGCATATCACTTAGATAATTGGGACTTATATTCATCTGTCCTGCCACAAACTGTACGGTGGGAATCCCATTGATCAGCAGTTTTTCATTTTTGAAATAATCATCCAGTAAATTTTCAAGCTGAGTCAAAAGATCATAATTTACTTTTTTTCGGGTTAAAAACTGACGGTTGTAGAATCTGTCACAGTATTTCAACAGCAAATCAATATTGGAAACCAATAAATCCTGGGTAAAACCATCCATATTGGCTTCTATCTCTCTGCTGATATTATCCATAATGTCCGTTACAGATTTTTCTTCTTTTTCGGAAAGGTACAGCGCTTCATTGGCCGTATAAGAGAAGTAGCCATAATCTTTTATGACAGAGGCTAACGGATATCCCTGCAGAAAATCAGGATGTATAACCAGTACATTTCCTCGAACTTCAGAAAGCAGAATATCTTCAAACTGCAATACCTGATGGGGAGCAATAAAATACATGATTCCATCCTCAAAATCATAATAATGCTGTCCATATTTACATCTTCCTGCACAATCCTTTTTAATGGAAACCACATAAAAATCTGTAGTCACGGCACTTAGTATCGTTTCCGGATCTATATTCACTTCATTAAAATCAAATACACTGATCAGAGGGTTGGAAGGCCTTTTCAGTTTCAGATAGTTGTGTAATGCTGTGATAGAAGTTACTTTTTCAGGAGCTTTCATTTTTTCGTTTATTTTTTACCACCCCGTCAAAAATTCTTTGAATTTTCGCCACCCCTCCAAAAGAGGGGAATATTTTCCCCTTCGGTTGTGGTATTGGTGTTTCTAAGTTACTTATTTTAACCGTATTATTTTGCTGATAGCTGTTCTTTTTTGATCTGTTCAATTCCCTGTCTGTAGGGAGTTACCTTAAATTCCGGGAACCTTTTTCTGAATTTTGAATCGTCAAAGAGATTATCATATTGATATCTTGGAAGCAGTTCCTTCAATTCTTTTGCATTTTTATTGAAGAAAGATCCTATGGTAAAAGCCAGATTGGGGATTACGGCATACCTGAATTCTTTCCCATAGATCTGAGAAGTCAATGCAATGAATTCTTCGTAGGTTAACTTATTATCGTCTACCGGCAAATGCCAGGTTTGTCCATAAGCATCGGGAGTATTTCCGATTAAAGCGGTAGCACGGCTTGCATCAGGTGTCCAGATCAGACTTCGTAATTTATCATCTCTTAAAGGAACTTTCAGCTTTTTATCTTCTTTGATGGCATTGAAAATAAGACTATTGGTAATACTTTGAGTTTTCCCGGGACCATAAAATTCAGGAGCTCTGCAGATGACGGCTTCTATGGTTCCGGCTTTCATCTCTTTCAAAAGCATTTCCGCCATTTCTCTTCTTACATTTCCTTTCCTGCCTACAGGAGCAAATTGAGTCTGCTCCGTTAAGACCTCATTATTTTGAGGGTACATATAGGTATTATCAAAAAATACCAGCTTCGTTTCATTGATTTTACAGGCTTCAATAACATTTTTTAATATTACTGAGAATTGTTTTTCCCAAAGAACGGTATCCATGGGAAGTCCAAGGGTAAAATAAGCAATTTCACTTCCTTTCACGGCTTCTATTGCTTTCTCTCTGTCTGATAAGTCTGCTGAGAAAACACGATCTGTAGCATTTACTTTTTTAGCATTTCTGCTGACAATACGGATATCTGAAGTATAATTTCTTGCCAGTTCTCTTGCCAGTTCTTCGCCAATCTGTCCATTGGCACCTAATATCGTTTGCATCATTTTTTATTTTGAGGGTTAGATATTGCATTGAAAATAAACAGAATATTTTCAGCTGCTTTTATTTCTGATACAAAATTCGGGCATAATGATAAAAATAGAGTAGCTGAATTCATGAAAGTTGTAACATAATCTCTGAAGTCACAAAAAAAACCGGAAAAGTAAGGATCGCAACGATGAATAATTTATTCTTTGTTTCCTTTTCTTTTCCAGCCTTCACTGCTTCGTTAACTTGGTTTAATTTTTTCTATCCATTGCCAGATAATTATCTTCAATTCTGCTGATCAGTATGTAAAATAAACCTGCATAAATCATCTGAATTCCCATGGCTTCCCAATTTTCAACGGTACTGCTTCCAAAAAGCAGCAGGATGATGAGGGAAGCTCCAGCTATGGTGGCAATGCGGGTTTTAAAACCAATCATCAGCAATAATCCGATGAGAAATTCCAAAAAGGGGAGTGTTATCCCAAAGAGCTGTACCAATGGCTGTGGAAGCCAGCTTGTTTCAAAACCTTTCATCATTCCTGAGGCAAAGTCCTGTAATTTTACCAATCGGACCAATCCGTGTCCTAAAAGGTTTATTCCCGTCGAAACACGAAGGAAAAAATAGGCTGTTTTTGTATTCATAGAGTATTTTTTTGGTTGGAAGCTGGAAGCTAGATGCTGGAAGTTTTATACGGTAGTTTCATTCTACTGTCTTAAGGAACTGTAATTTGTTTTTGAAGACCTTAATAACTTCCTTCCTCCAGCTTCCCGCTTCCTTACTTATTAAACTTTTCTTCACTATTATCAACCGGAGTATCGGGATCATTCATTACCATTTTGGCGATATCATCTTTTCTCATAAAGACTACGCCTTGTTTTTCTTTGGTGTATTTAATGAATTCTTCCATGGCGTGCACCATTGCCGGAGTTCCACCGATTCTGTCATGAAAACTGATACTCATCATTCTTCTTTTAGAAGCACCTTCTTCATAGAGACGATCAAACTCAAACTTCAATTGAGCCAGAAACTGATCCGGACTCCAGTGCTTTCCTTCGATATTGACAATATCATTGTTACGCAATGTATAAGGAATCACTACAAAATTTTTACCTTTTACTTTGGTAATGAAGGGCTCATCATGGCTTACATCATCTATGTGATACAAAAAGCCCAGCTCCTGTAATACTTTGAGGGTATTCGGGCTTCTTCTGAGCCAATTAGCGTTATAACCAACAGCTTTCTTACCAGTAATCTTTTCAACCACATTGACACCTTCTTTGACAAAATTCAATTCATCAGAATAATTCTTATTCCATTGATTGTCCCAGGAAATACCGTGAGCGGCAATTTCATGCCCTCCGTTTGCAATGGCTTTAGCGACTTCGGGATATTTTTCCGCTGCCGTTCCCACTACATGAGACGTTACTTTAATATTGTATTTTTTCCATAAATCCAGCATCCGGTAAATGCCTTCATTCCCACCATAACGGTACCAGCTTTCCGCCGGAAGATCCGGTTGTCCCTTAGGAAGAGGTGTTCCACTGAACGGACTTTCTGCTCCTTCCGGCTGGCCGCCTGTTTCAAACTGCATAGAAACAGAAATGACCAACTGAGCACCATTAGGCCAGTGTTTTTTGGTGGAAACCTTTGTTTCATGCAGTTCCTTTTTCTCTCTTTTATCTTTGTCCTGACGATCAGAAAAAGACATCAAAACGATTGTTGAGGCAAGCAACAATACTGATTGTTTTATGTATTTCATGTTGAATGTATTGATAGGACAAAATTGAGGAATAGCCCATCAGTTTGTATTGTAAAAATTAATGGTAAATTTGTAAAAATCCATTCTTAGATGAAACGAATCGTTAATTTCAATTCTTTTAATGTTTTCAGTATTGAAAAAGAAATTTGGGATGTTGAATATCACAATCATAATTTCTATGAACTGATTATTATAGAAAAAGGGAAAGGTTTTCATCATCTCAACAATATTACTTTTCCGTACAAAAAAGGAGATGTTTTTCTTCTCAGACCCAGTGATGGCCATGAGTTTTCTATTAAAAGCAAAACAAGGTTTATTTATATAAAATTTACGGAACAGTATATCTGGGAAAACCTTTTGTCTAATAAAAAAAATGAGCTTAAAAAGGTTGTTCAGCTTCTGATGGAAGATCATTCTTTCGTTTACGAATCAGTAATTAAAAGTAAAACAGATAGAGTACACCTGTTACAGCTTGCCGGAATTCTCCTGTACGAGTTCAGTCATAAAAATACCTATAATAAAGAGATTACCAGCGATCTTTTTTCAGGGATCATTACCATTCTCATCCGAAATACGATGAATACTGCCACCACCAAAAACTGGATTACCCAAAATCTAAGCAGAATAGAAAGGATATTGTATTATATCAATGTCAATGCCCTGGATGCCAATAAAATGAAAATTGAGAATCTTGCCAAAGAGTTTATGCTTTCCCCCAATTATATCAGCATCTATATTAAAAAGCAGACTGGTTTCTCCATACAACAGCATATTATGCAACATAAAATAAAAACAGCGGAAAAACTTTTACTCCAAAGCCACTACAACATCAGTGAGATAGCAGATAAGCTAAGCTTTAATGATGCCAGCCATTTCAATAAAATATTCAAAGCATATAAAGAAATGTCTCCTTCTGAGTTCAAAAAGAGATCAACGAAAAAGTGATTGATTAGCAAACAGATACAGTTTTATCTTTTTATTCCGATTGCTTTTAATGCACTGGATGTTAAAAAGATGTCATCAAAAACAGTAAGGGATTCTACATCGTTAAATCCTGAAGGAATAAGATCATTTTTATTAAAAGATAATTCAATAGAAGGATCATATGAAGCTATAATCCGTACTTTTGAATAGCCGTTATAATCTACTTTAAAACCTTCAAACATGCAGTTCTGCTCAGCCTTCTGATATTCCGCGTATTCTTCAAATCCGGCAACATCTGTTCTTTTCCCGTCATTATGATCCAGAGATTTCCATTCAGAATAGTTTTTAGGCTCTTTCAGAATATCTCCTTTACGGTCTACGGGAACAAACATTCCAAGAGTCAAACGCTTCTTTAAGAAATTGGCATAATTATTCATCAGATTCAAAATCTGAAGATCGGCATATCCTTCGTGAGAATAATATTCAAGCACGAAAGTGGTCATCGGAATCAGCTTATGAGAAGCATCAGTCGGCATAATGAGTCTTTACTTTTTTTGGCCGATAAAAATAGTATTTTTATTGGCGCTACCCAATGGAAACAGGTGAATAGCATGGAATTTATACCCATTCTGAATAACAATAAGAGTAGGAATGTCCTTCATTATTCAGTATTTTTGAAGGAAATAACCTTTTAACAATAGCAAACTCTTTTCCAAAAAAAGGAAATATTAGGTTTGTCCAAATTACAATATGTTGAAAAAGATACTATTAGGAGCCGGCATTATTCATTGCTGTTTTTATTCTGTCATGGCTCAAAAACCTGGTGAGCATCCTGTTTATACCTCCGAATGGGGACATCTCTATCGTGAAAATGGGAATGATAAAGACCTTCTGGGAATATTTTCTACCGAAGCTCCTGTTTACCTTCTGGATTCTACCCAAACCCAATATAAAGTACAGGTAAGTAATGGTGATATTGGGTTTATAGATCGTCAGCCTTTATTAAAATCCATGCGTGGCAAGAAATCTTCGGGTGAACCTGTTCAGTATTTTTATAGAGGAACACAGGGATATCAGTGTCCACACTATTATGTACAGGTGTCTGAATTACGGGTAAGAAAAGCTCCTGCCATAGAAAGTGCCGCCATCCGAAGAGCTGCTTTAAATGAGCTGGTGTGTATTGATTATGTCCCTTTATATCAGGATGGCTGGGTATATATTGGAGATCATTTCCATGAAAACCCTGAATATATTCAAATGAAATATCTCGGTGCTGAACTTACTTATGAAAAAGTTCTGAAAGAATATCTTGCAGTGAAAGGAAAAAATAAGGAAAAGGAACTTACACAGGTGGGAAGATTGCGTGAAATGGCATGGCTGGAGGACAAAAACCTGAAGCAGGCCTTGAATTACTGGAAAGAATCTTATACCAATGCCGGCGTAGAAAATCCTAAATAGATATCGACTTTGAACGCTTTCTGGCTGATCAATTGGCAAAAAAACCGGGAACGGAAGCTTATGAAAAAAAACTTAAAGCACTGAACCTGCATTTTACATGGAAAGACACTCAACTTTTTGACGGAAAAATTACAGAAGCTCAGGTAAAACAGCTGGACATGCAGAAAGTGAAAGATATTCCCAATACCCCTGAATGTGGCTGGGAACCTCAATATTTTTACAGAACCCCAAACACCATTGTTGCCTTTGAAGAATATAAAGGAAAAGTTTCCGGAAGTATCTATAAAATGTCTTTTAGCAATGGTGAAGCTGTAATTCTCGGAAATGAACGTATTGATTCCAATTATAATGAAAAGGATTTTGTTAACCGTTTTGGTGATATGCTGTCTACCCGCTGGATCTCTTCACCCCATGAATATCACATTCAGAATAATGATGCAGGCCTTTTCATTTTCACCTTTAAAGATGGCAAACTTTTCAGCTATGAATGCATGTTCTATTGCTAAATTATTTTTAAATCTAAAATTAGGAGGTTTTCTCAAAACGATATTTACATTAAACTTTGGATCATCGCAAACCATAAAATAAGCGGGCTAAAGCCCACTTCCATTGATGTACAAATTACAAATATTCAATAGGAACGGGCTTTAGCCCGTTTTAATAAAAAAATATAAAGTCCAATGGCTTTAGCCCAAACCTAAAATATTATCTATTCGTATTTTCTAAAACTCTATCTATATTTTCCTACAAGGGTGATTAAATTTAAAGCTGTATCTTTACCCTACCAAAACAAAATAGTATAATATGTCATTTATCACACCGGAAGGAGCCAGGAAGGCTCAGCTATCCCTAACCGAAAGGGCACCCGTTGCCCACGCTATTCTCTCTGGGGAAGAGAATATTTCGAAATACAACAGTGGAGTATGTCATGATGTGGTAGCCTATGCATTATATATGCGTGGTGCCAGAATAAGTCCTACTCAGCTGGCAGAATCAGCAGGACAAAAATGGTTAACTCTGTTTAATTATCCTGCAGGAGAAAAATGGGATGGATATTCACCCATTCCCGGAGGAAAAGCCATTGGTTTTTACAGACTTATTGATAAAACCTTCTTTCATTCAGCAATTACTACAGGAAACGGAAATGAAATAAGATCTGTAAACGGTTTTTCGTTAGGATCTGCATGGACTGTGCCTGTAGATATGAAATGGGTATTAGGTAAAAAGAATTCTGATGGAACCTTCAATTATGACGGGACCAAAATAGAAGTCTATATCTCTTCCTTATAATAGCAAACAAAGGTAAAAAGGCAGATGAGCGAATACGTTTTTCTGCCTTTTTGCTTTTTTAAGCGTCAGCACATTTCGGACAAATCCCGCTGATAATAAAATTGTATTCCTGTGCGATAAAATGCTCCGGTAAACTGATTTCCGGAATAGCATTTTCAATGCATGTTACAGAATGGCATTCTTTACAGTTAAAATGAACATGATTGTGAAAATGCTGTTCATGACTGCATTTGCCACTGCACTTTGCAAAATTTACCACTCCGTCAATATTGACAATCTTGTGGATAGCGCCTTCGTTTTCAAGCCTTTCCAGCACCCTGTAAATGGTTACTCTATTGCACAAATCACCCAGTTTTTTCTGAATATCAGAGTGGGTAAGAGCTACATCTGAACCATTAATAAGGTTTAAAATTTCAGTTTTGGCATGAGTATTTCTGACCTGTTTCATATTTTAATGCAACAAAGTTGCGTTATTTGATTTTTTATTTCTACTTTTGCAACAAAGTTACGATAAGAAAATTAATCCATACTATTATGAAATCAAAAATTCTCGATGCTGTAGGAATCTCCGCTGCTGTTTTATGCCTGATTCATTGTATTGTCTTTCCATTATTACTGATTGTTCCATTGGGAATATCACACAATCCCTATATTGATCTGGCTTTCCTTTCTATTGGAGCAGTTGTCGTATTCAGGGTAACCCAAAAAATAGAGAAGGGCTGGCTGAAATTTTTATTCTGGATATCTATTGCTCTTATCTTCATTTCTGTACTCATTGATTTCTTTTTTGAAGTACATATACCTCTGATCTACGTAGGAGCAGCAGGTTTAATTACAGGTCATATCATCAATTTTAAAAATCATAAACATTAAAAGCATGACTAGAAAACTTCCTGTAACCGTACTCAGTGGCTTTCTGGGAGCGGGAAAAACGACATTATTAAACCATATTCTGCACAACAAACAGGGCTTAAAAGTAGCGGTTATTGTGAATGATATGAGTGAAGTTAATATTGATGCCCGCCTTGTTGAAAACCAAAATACCCTTTCAAGAACAGAAGAAAAACTGGTGGAAATGAGTAACGGATGCATTTGCTGCACACTCCGGGAAGATCTTATGGTAGAAGTAGAACGCCTTGCTCATGAAAACCGTTTCGACTATCTCCTTATTGAAAGTACAGGAATCAGTGAGCCTATTCCGGTTGCCCAGACCTTTACGTATGTGGATGAAGAGAGCGGAATCGATCTTTCCAAGTTCAGTTATGTAGATACAATGGTAACGGTGGTAGATTGTTTCAACTTTATGCATGATTTCGGTTCTAATGAAATGCTGACGGATCGTGACCTTACAGATATGGAAGGGGATTACAGAACTATTGTTAATCTTCTTACCGACCAGATTGAATTTGCCAATGTGATTATTTTAAACAAAACAGATCTTATCAATGCTGAAACCCTTGGCTTTTTAACAGCTGCCATAAAGAAACTGAATCCGGATGCAGTTCTTCTCCATTCTGAATTCGGGAAAATTGACCCTCAAAAGATTTTGAATACACAGCTTTTTGATTTTGATAAAGCACAGTCTTCAGCTGGCTGGCAAAAAGAATTACAGTCTGAACATCATACTCCTGAAACTGAAGAATACGGAATAAGTTCAATGCTTTTCAGGGATAAGAGACCTTTTCATCCCGTAAGATTATGGGAATACCTGAACCAGCAATACCCGGAAGGAGCAATCAGAGCTAAAGGATTGTTCTGGCTGGCTTCAAGACCCAATGATGCTTTGAATTTTTCCCAGGCAGGAGGATCTTTTCGTCTTGAAAAGGCGGGTGTATGGTGGTGCAGCATGCCTTTGAATCAAAGGGTACAATATTCTTCATTTGCAGAAAATCAAAAATTTATAGAAAGCAGATGGGATAAAAACTGGGGAGACCGAATCAATGAACTGGTGTTTATCGGGCAGAATCTGGATAAAGATCAAATGTTATTACATCTGCAACACTGCCTCATTAATGATAAGGAAAAAGAAATGTTTGATCAGGATATGATGTTTGAAGATCCGTTTCCCAAGAACATTTAAAATTAACCTTTATTTAATGCAACAAAGTTTCAGTAAAACACTAAATACAATAACTTACAGCATTATTTCAAAACAATATGGACAGAAGAAAATTTCTAAAAGGATCTGCAATACTTTCAGGATTATTGACCTTATCACCGTCTGATCTCTGGAGCTTCGGGAAAAATAACGAAAAATCCGGGACAGGTAAAGCAAAGAATATCATTTTTATGATTAGTGACGGAATGAGCCTCGGAACGCTTTCAATGGCAGACCTTTATTCACGGAATATTTTAGGAAAGGCAAGTAACTGGTTCAATTTGTATCATGAGAAGAAAGTAACACGCGCTTTGATGGATACCGCTTCAGCAAGTTCTATTGTTACAGATTCTGCGGCCGCAAGCTCAGCATTCGGTGGAGGAATCAGAGTAAAAAACGGAACACTGAATATGGGAGCTAACGGAGAGAAACATCTTCCCATATGGCAGCAATATAAAAAAGCAGGAAAGAAAGCAGGTTGTGTAACCTCTGTAACCATTACTCATGCTACTCCTGCCGGATTCTGTGTGAATTCTTCCAGAAGAAATGCTGAACCTCAAATTGCTGAAATGTATGCTGATCTGGAACTTGATGTACTGTTGGGAGGAGGAGATGAGTTTTTCAACCCTGCCAAAAGAGAAGACAAAAAAGATCTCTATTCTGTTTATCGCCAAAAAGGATACCGGATTCTAAAAACACAAAATGATCTGAAAGAAATCAGAAAAGGGGAGAAACTGCTGGGTATTTTCAATACAGGTGCATTGCCTTATAGTATTGACAGAGCTCATCTCCAGGAATTCAAAAATACACCAACGCTGGCTGAAATGGCTCATGCAGCCATCCATCAGATGAAAGATCATCCCGAAGGTTTTGTCCTTCAGATAGAAGCAGGAAAAGTAGACTGGGCAGCCCATGCCAATGATGTAGCAGCGTTGATACACGATCAGCTGGCGTTTGAAGAAGCTGTAAAAACAGTCATAGATTTTGCTGAAAAAGATGGAAATACCCTCGTGATTATTACCACAGACCATGGAAATGCCAACCCCGGAACGATTTATGGAACAGAGGCCACCAAGAATTTTAACAGTATTTCAGACTATCAATATACCAATGAATATATTCTGAACAAGATTCAGAAAGAGCATTCGGTAAAAGATATTAAAGACTGGATTTATGAGGGCAACAAAATTGTTCTGAATGATGAGGAGGCCAGGCATATGCTGAGTTTTTACAACGGGCTTGAGAAAGAGGAAGAAGGACTTTATAATTATAAAAAACTGCCCTTTAAACTGTATTCAGAAATTCAGAAAAGCAGAAATTCTGTAGGATGGATCAGTATGGACCATTCCGGAGATTATGTGGAAGTGGCAGCCTATGGCCCTGGAAACGAGCTTTTACAGCCGTTCATTAAAAATACAGACCTTCATGATCTGATGCTGAAAGCCTGTTTGATATAGACATTCATATTTTTTTTCATATTCAATTATTTGGGAGATACGAGGCGGATTGATTGTGTCCGCCTTGTTTTTTTGTCCATAAGAGATTTTAGATTTCTCCCATTACAAACATATTTTCCATGGTAGGAATCGCACTTCCACCTTCTTTTTCAAGAGTAATGGCAAAAGCCTGCGCTTGAGGAATACTGGCCAAAGCAATTCTGCTGTCTTTATCTTCCGTGTACATTCCTGCATTTACCGGTTTTCCGTCTTCTATTGCCCAAAGCTGATACTGCATTCCTTCAGGAGCTTTAGGAAGTTTTTCGGCATTCAGATAAACTTCTTTTGTTTTTTTATCCCAGAAAACCATTGCTTTGGCTTCTGTGTGCTTTTCAACCCCTTTCAGCATCACCATCTGCATATCAGGATTAGAGAACATATCAATCTTCAGATTCATTCGTTCCATAGCCTGAGCCTGAGCCTTTTTATCAGCAGCCAGTAAAGCCATTTCCTTTTTATCAGAAGATTGCGTATTCATCATGAACACATTTCCGCCAACACTGATCAAAAACAATAAAGAAGCCGCTATTGCATAGGGTTTCCAATTGGTATTCTTTTGAATATTCACTCTTTCAGTGGTTTCTCTATGATCTTTAATTTCAGGAATATTTGTTGAAAGAGTAGGACTTACTTCTTCAACATTCTGTTCCTGTTGAATCTTATTCCAGATCTTAGATCTCAACTCGCTTGGAGGTGTTACAGCTTGTGCTGTAGCAAGATGTTCCAAAGTCTTTTGTGCTTCTTCAAAAGCCTCCTTTACTTCAGCATTATTCTTCATCACACACTCCAAAATCCCTGCTTCCTCAGGAGAAGCATGGCCAAGAATATAAGATTCTATAATTCCGGATGATATGTATTCTTTAGTGTTCAATTTATTGATAATCTTTTAGCAAATCTTTTAATTTCATCAATGCATTCCGCATTTTCGTTTTTACCGTTCCCAGCGGTATCTTCAGTTTTTCGGATATTTCATGTTGGGTATATCCCTGATAATACGCAAGATCAATAAGCTCCTGCTTGTCTGTTTCCAAACCTTCAAGTACGTTATTAAATCCAATATAATCGGAAGAATTATTCGTTGTTGAAAGCTCTGCAGTATTATATACGAAATCCGGAAGTGATTGGTTTTTAAGTTCGTTCTGGAATGCTTTTGATTTTAAATAATCGATAGCAGTATTCCTGGCAATATTGATCATCCAAGTATAAAACCTTCCTTTTGAAGCATCATATTGATGAATAGAGTTCCAAATTTTAACAAAAACATCCTGTATAATTTCTTCAGTATATTCTTTAGACTGAACAATTCGAAGAATGATTCCGTACAGCGCACCAGAATAGTGGTCATACAGATAATGAAAACCATTTTCGTTTTTTTCTTTTAGTAAAACGATAAGTTCCTCTTCAGAATAGGTTGTTTTAATAGTATTTATTTTTCTATCCAAATGTAATAAAATAAAACATATTCCCAAAAAAATCTATCTCAACTTTTATATCGTACATGATTTTAAGAAAATAATTAAAAAATAGTAAATATGAAAACGTTAGCTTCAAAAACAATATTCACTTTTTGCATGGCACTATTTTTCGGAACCTGTAATGCACAAAGTACACTTTTTAAAAATAAAAATCCTTATTACTCCCACACTGCAGAAAATGTACTGAAAGTAAGCAATAGTGAATGGAAAAAGATTTTAAAACCTGAACTCTATCAGGTCGCAAGGGAAGGAGATACAGAAACTGCTTTTACCGGTAAATATTATGAATTTGATGAAAAGGGAACCTATTATTGTGCTGTCTGTGGAAACCCTCTTTTCATTTCAACTTCCAAATTTGCCACTACTTGCGGCTGGCCTTCCTTTTATCAACCTATCCGTAAAAACAGTGTTAAATACAGAAAAGATACTTCTTATCATATGGAACGTACAGAAGTATTATGTGGAAGATGTGATTCTCATCTTGGACATGTCTTCGATGATGGTCCAAAACCTACAGGAAAACGGTTTTGTATGAATTCTATCTGTCTTGAATTTGTTCCAGGTAAAAATAATTAACTGAAAATCAATTAATTGTAATTTATTTTATTTTTTTTCAATCTAAAATAAAACCAACCTCGTAAATGACATTAAAGACACATATTAAATATAATTAATAAAAAAATCAACACAATGAACACACAGTCAAAAATCACAGTTTTAGCAATGGTAGCTTTATCATTTGCTTTCAGCGGAAAGGTAACTGCACAAACGATGAAAGAAAAAACAGTAATGGTGGGAGGAGCTCCAATGTATCCATCCAAAAATATTATTGAAAATGCTGTTAACTCTAAAGATCACAAAACCCTTGTTGCAGCAGTAAAAGCTGCAGGCTTGGTAGAAACATTACAGGGAGCAGGTCCTTTTACTGTATTGGCACCTACAGATGCTGCCTTTGCAAAACTTCCGAAAGGAACAGTAGAAAGTCTTGTAAAACCTGAAAACAAAGCAACACTTACGAGCATCCTTACTTATCACGTTCTACCAGGAAGATACAGTGCAAAAGAAATCTGGGCTGCTGTAAAAGCAGGAAATGGAAAAAGCATGATGAAAACTGTACAGGGAGAGGATCTTACATTCTGGACCAAAGGAAAAGACCTTTACATTAAAGATGCAAAAGGAAACAGTGCCAAAGTGACTATTGCTGATGTGAACCAATCTAACGGAGTAATTCATGTAATAGATACGGTTTTAATGCCATAACAATTTCTAAGATTTCAAACAGCATATTGGAATATGCTGTTTTTATTTCTTTTATATCTAACACTAAAAAATTAATAGTATGAAAAAGACAATTCAGGTTTCTAATCAGGGTGCTACCCTTGATACCAGCAGAAGAAACTTTTTAAAATTAAGTGGAGTGGGATTGGCTGTTGCAGGCCTTACCTTAATAGGTTGTGATGACAGTGATGACTTTATGATTATAGAAGAATCCAAGTATGATCTTGGAACAGGAGATGTAGGCGTATTGAACTATGCCTATGCACTGGAACAGCTTGAAGCAGATTTTTATACAAAAGTGGTCAACAATTTTTATACCGGAATTTCCAGTATTGAAAAACAGGTCTTTACTGATCTCTACCATCATGAGGTCATCCATCGGGATTTTTTCAAAGCAGCCATTAGCGGAGCTACAGATCATGTGCTTCCAAAACTTGAATTCCAGTATCCGAATGTGAATTTTAATGACAGAAATTCGGTACTGGCTACTGCAAAAGCATTAGAAGATACCGGTGTGGCAGCGTATAATGGTGCCGGAAAATATATTTCCAATCCTGCTTATCTTGTCATTGCCGGAAAAATAGTTTCGGTGGAAGCCAGACATGCTTCTGCCATCAGAAATTTAATCAATCCGGGATCTTCAGATTTTTCAGGAGATGATGTGATAGATGCCAACGGTCTTGACCTCGCCAAAGAACCCAAAGACATAGTAATGGCCGCAGGAGCATTTATCAAAACACCTTTTACCTGGAAAGAAAGAGGTATCAACTAATCATTCATCTTAAAAAACTTACATTATGAATATTCTTAGATTACTGGATAAGCTTTCACATGATAAATTTTTTACCACAGAAGCTTCAAGATTAGAAACCCTTACGAATATATCCTTATTCGGAAAAAAAGCCGCTACAGCAGCCGTTCCTCTTGGACTCGGTGCCTTGATGGCTACTCCTGCCAAAGCAGAAACTACAAAACCCGTTTTAACAGGTACTGCTTTAAAAAGCACATTGACAGATGCTTTACAGCTGGCATTGGTACTGGAATACCTGGAAAATGAGTATTACAGCATAGGACTGTCAACACCAGGACTGATCCCCAATGCAGACAGAACCGTTTTCATGCAGATTTCAAAACATGAATCCGCCCATGTAAGCTTTCTGAAAAGTACGCTGACTTCTTTAGGGACAACCCCGGGGAATAAACCTACTTTTGATTTTACGGCTGGCGGAAACTTTATGCCTTTTACAGATTATAACCAGTTTCTTATCCTTGCGCAAGCCTTTGAAGATACCGGAGTAAGAGCGTATAAAGGGCAGGCAGGAAACGTAATGTCCAATAAAGTAGTGCTTCAGGCAGCCTTACAGATTCATTCCGTGGAAGCCAGACATGCTTCACAGGTAAGAAGAATGAGAGCCAATAAAGGATGGATTGAACTCGCTGATGGAGGAAGTATGCCCTCAGCTACCAATCCTGTTTATGCCGGAGAAGACAATACCAATCAGGCAGGCTACAACACAGCAACTCTGTTTGGCGCTGCAGCAGGTTCTGCAGCTTATGATGAAATTTTAAGTGGCAGCGATGCACAGGCTATTGCTTCACTCTTTATAGTTTAGTTGTGATTTGGATGATGATAAGTGGTGAGTCCATTTCCTGAAAATACGGAAATGGACTTTTATAAACATCAATCGTCAGGCCTTAAGAAAACACATTATGAACTACTTATATCATCCCGGTTCATTCATTAAGTACCCTATTTTACAGAGGGTACTTTTTATTTTCATAATGCTCATTGCTTCCATATAAATACAGGATTCTTATAAACTAGTTTAAAATAAATATACATATAGCTTTATTAACAAATTTACCACAATAGAATACAAAATTATTTCGTACTTTGGTTTACTTATTAAAATAATAATTTAAAGTGCCGAAAAATATTTAAAATATAAACTTTAAGGCCTTGATTATCATTTTTTAATAATCAAAAAAGAATAGTCTCTAATTGTTGATATAATATATGAAGAAGTATCCAATTCCTGCGAATGAAGAAGGTCGAATAAAAAAACTGGAGTATTTTAATCTTTTAAACCTTGAAAAAGATCCCCAGTTAGACATTTTTGCAGAAACAGCATGCCTTGTGACAGACTGCCCTGCAGCCCTTATTGCTATGATGGAAAGCGAAACCCAAACCATCCAGAGCTGTGTGGGGCTTGCCCTGGATTTTGTAGACAGGAAAAATACTGTATGTCAATATTCTATCGCTAGTGGTGACGTTGTAATTATTAATGATACATTATTGGATGAAAGATCTTCCGATAATCCTCTTATTCTGGCAGGGGGAATCCGGTTTTATGCAGGAGTTCCTTTGATTGATGATGAAGGATTTGTATTAGGAACATTATGTGTTATTGATTATAAACCTAAAACAATCACAGACGATCAGATTTCGACCCTGAAAAAAATAGGAGAGGCCATCACAAAAGTCCTGATGGGAAAAAGGAAAAACATCCAGGCTGAATATTTTCAACAAACTTTTACCATTTCGAATAACCTGATCTGTGTTCTGGATAAAAACTTTCTTCTGAAAGAGAGCAATCCGGCCTTTGAAAAAACCTTTCAAATGGATAAAGGTCAGATTCTCGATCAGAATTTCCTGGACCTGATAGGGAATCATAATTCTCAACTCCAATTACTTTCCAAAAACCTTCCCAATACGGATGAAGAAGTAACATTTACTACTTCAACAAAAATAGATGATACTCAAACCATCATTATTGAATGGTCTTTAAAACTCAATCACAATCATTCAGAGATTTTTTGTTTCGGAATCAATATTACCCAACGTATCGAAGAAAAACTCAAACTGGAAAGCTCCGAACGCCGTTTCAGAAGCTTTTTCGAAAACGCTATTGGATTGATGAGTATGCATGATATGGATGGAAATATCATTGCTGTTAACGAAAAAGGGAGAGAAATCCTGCAATATTCAGCAGAAGAAGTAGAAGGCTTGAATTTAAAAGACCTTGTTCCTAAAAAAAACTGGCCTCTTCTTGAGCAATATCTCGAGCGGATTAACAAAAACCAGGAAGATTTCGGAACCATGATTCTGAAAGCAAAAGGAGGTGAAGAAATGATCTGGATGTATCACAATCTTGTGGAGATCAATAAAGAAGGAAACCCTTATGTGGTCAGCACCGCACTGAATGTTACCGAAAGAGTGACTTTGGAAAAAGATCTGGTGCACACCAAAAAGATGCTGGAACAGACCAGTGCTGTTGCCCAGGTGGGAGGATGGGAAGTGAATCTGAAAAACAATACCGTCATTTGGTCACAATCTACCAGAGAAATACATAAAATAGATAAGGATTTTCAGCCTAATTTTGACAATGCTCTGGGTTTCTATACTGAAAAAAGCAGGGAAAGACTGCAATTCTTATTCGAAAAGACTGTAAAAGAAGGCATTCCCTACGATGAAGAATTACAACTTGTACAAAATGACGGGGTAATGATCTGGGTAAGGGTAAAAGGTATACCTGAAATTGAAGATGGAGTATGCACCAGAGTCTACGGAATCATTCAGAATATTGATACCTTCAAAAAAGTTTATCTTGAACTGGCCAAGAAAGAGGCTATGCTACAGTCTTTTGTAAAATATGTACCTTCTACAGTAGCCATGTTCGACAAAGATCTTAATTATGTTTCTGTAAGCAGAAGCTGGAAAGATGAATTTCAGATGAACGACATCAGGCTTATTGGTGAAAACATGTTTAAAATTTCTCCCAATGTACCTGATGAAAGACTAAAAATATATCAGGAAGCACTGGCAGGAAAGGCCTACAAGAATGAAGACATGGCAATAGAAGTTCCGGGTAAAGGAATAATTCAGCATTACAGCGTAGAGGTTACGCCATGGTATCTTTCCAATAATGTTATCGGAGGAATTATTGTTTCTGCCCAAAATATTACAGCATCTGTAAAGATCAACAGAGAACTGAAAAATGCCAAGAAAATGGCAGATATTGCCAGCAGAGCAAAATCTGAATTCTTAGCTAACATGAGCCATGAAATCCGAACTCCACTGAATGGGGTTATTGGTTTTTCCGACCTTCTTTTAAAAACGCCTTTGAATGATATACAGACCCAATATCTCAATTATATCAATGAATCAGGAGAGAATTTATTGAATATCATCAACGATATACTTGATTTTTCCAAGGTAGAATCCGGAAAAATGGACCTTATTATTGATAAGTCCAATATTTATGACATGGTAAGCCAGGTAATCAATGTTATCCTTTACCAGTCGCAGAAAAAGAATATAGAATTACTGTTAAATATAGAACAGGGACTTCCTGAAACAATCTGGCTTGATGAATCAAGACTGAAGCAAATTTTGATCAACCTCCTTGGAAATGCAGTAAAATTTACAACACAGGGAGAAATAGAACTTAAAGTAGAAAAACTGAATCTGGACAGCCAAAATATCAAACTCAGATTTTCCGTAAGAGATACCGGAATTGGAATTCCTAAGGAAAAACAACAGCATATTTTCAATGCCTTTACCCAGGAAAACAGCTCTATCAGCAAACAGTATGGAGGAACAGGTCTTGGATTGACCATTTCCAATAATATCCTGAACTACATGGGAAGCAAGCTGTCATTGGTAAGCGAACTTCAGAAAGGTTCCGTTTTCTATTTTGATATCGAAGTTCCTTATGAAATGTCTGATCACCGTGAGGATGATGACCTGAAAATAAGCAAGGTACTTATTGTGGATGATAATGAAGCCAACAGGATTATTATCCAGCATATGCTTGCCTATAAAAATGTGGATTCAAAACTTGCGGCCAATGGAATGGAAGCGCTTCAGATACTGCTTGCCGGAGAGCGTTTTGATGTCATTCTGATGGATTATCACATGCCGATTATTTCCGGGCTGGAAACCATAGAAAAAATCAAGGAACTGTTTAATACACAAAATGAATCTTCTCCTCTGATTATCCTTCACACGTCTTCTGAAGAACATGATGTCATTAATTCTTTCCGCCAGGAAAGCAATTCATACTTCCTGCTGAAACCTATCAAATCCGAAGAACTTTACAAAACCTTGAGAAGGGCGGTAAAAAATACTGAAAAAGAGATCACCAGCAGTTCACAGCCGGAAATAGAAACCTCAATACTGATGCAGTCGCCGGAGGTTTTATTGGTGGATGATAACCCTGTCAATATGGTGCTGAATAATAAAATGATGCGTTCATTAATCCCTGATGCACAGCTTACAGAAGCTACAGACGGCCTTCAGGCATTTCAGCTTTGTAAAGAAAAAACATTCAATATTATTTTAATGGATGTTCAGATGCCGGTAATGGATGGGATTGAAGCGACAAAACAAATCCGATTATTGCCGGAGTATCACAACATTCCGATTATTGGAGTAACCGCAGGAAATGTATTGGGCGAAAAAGAAAAATGTCTGGATTCCGGAATGAATGACTTCCTTCCTAAACCTTTAAGACAGGCAGATTTGCTGGAAATGCTTAAGAAGTACATTCTTAATGAAAACCCTATCAATATCCCATCTGAAGATTCGGCCAATACACCAAATTATCTTGATGTCAATGTCCTGAACGAACAAATAGGTGATGACGACGAGGATTTCAGAAAAATTTTCCTGAACCTTGTAGTAGATCAACTTACCCAGGCTGAAGAAAATATCAAAAAAAGCACAGCAGAAAAAGACAGTGCCAATATGAAATTGATTCTTCACAAGCTGAAAGGAACAGCAGGAACAGCAGGATTGGTAAGACTTACAGAACGTAGCGCCCACTGGGAAAGCCAAACAGAAGCCAACATGGATTTTGCTTCCATGGAAAAAGAAATGATCCGGGAAATAACAACAGGATTACAATTAATAAAAAATCTAATACAATAAAAAACTAAAATTATGCTGATTCTAATCGCCGAAGACGACGAACTGATTCTAAAAACGATTGAACATAAATTATTAAAAGAAGGGCATGAAGTGATCCTGACCCGCAACGGAAAAGACGCTATTGAAACTTTGAAAACCAAGGATATAGACCTGGCTATCACAGATATCATGATGCCGTTTGCCTCCGGAATTGAAATACTTTCAGCCATTAAAACCATGGGTAAGCAGATCCCGGTGATTATGCTTTCCAGTATGGGGCAGGAAGAAGTGGTACTGAATGCTTTTGACCTGGGAGCAGCCGATTTCATCATAAAGCCATTCAGTCCCAATGAATTGATATTAAGAATAAAAAGATTTTCTTCAAAATAAACTACAGCCATGTTTCTCACCACTTCTGTGCATTTTCTCTTTCTTGTTTTTCTGGGAATGCTATCATTAGTACTCTTACTGATCATAGCGGTACTGATCTACAGCTTTTATCAGTACAGAGAATCTCTTCAGGCTTTCAGATGGTCTGAAGTGATCAATAAAAAAATCTCAGAAGTGATTGTATATGGTGAAGAGGAAATACCTGCAAACAGTAACTTTTCAGCAGCTTCCGGCAGTGCCTCATTCAGAAATTTATTCCTTCAGAGACTGGCAGAATCCGAGAAGAAATTTTCCGGAGCAGCCCAGAATAAGCTAAAAGACTTATTTCAGGAATACAGCCTTCAGGAAGAAGCATTGAAAAAACTGAATCAAAAGAAAGAACATATCATTGCAGGAGGAATACAGGAGCTTACGGCTATGCAAGTAGAAGAAGCCTTACCTAAAATTTCTACATTTTTAACCCATCCTTCAGCTCAGGTCTATCAGGAAGCTCAATATGCGATGGTGAATTTTAAGGGATTTGAAGGTCTTCATTTCCTGAACAGCATTTCATCAAAAATTTCGGAATGGCAACAGCTTCGTTTGCTGATTTCAATTACCAATATTCCTGAAAACTCCGGAGAAAGCATTAAAATCTGGATGGAAAGTTCTAATGACTCCGTAGTTATTTTCACCCTTAAACTATTAAGAAAATTTCAGGTATTATCTCTCTATTCTACCGTAACTGATGTATTGGATCATCCTTCTGTTGATGTACGGGTACAGGCAGTTCAGACTTTATTATCACTGGAAAATTCATCTACCATTAGCGATCTTATGGAAGTGTATCCGCAACAGCCGATTGAAGTACAGAAAGAAATCCTTAAAGTCATGAAAAAGTCAAAAGACCAGTACTGTACAGATTTTCTGAAGGATCAATTATTGAACACGCCTGATTCGGGAATAAAAGTGTATGCTGCAGAAGCTTTATGTGCTTTGGAAAAACAGGAATACCTGACAGAAATATCCCAAAAGGAAAACTCTTCTGAAGAATTAATTCAAATCATTAAATACGCATTGCAGGAAAAAGTATGTTAGAATTCTCACACATCATCTATGAAGTTGTTATTTGGGTGTTTCTGATTTATGGAACAGCAGTAACCCTTATCTATGGCTGGATAGGAATTTATGCGCTGGGTGCCGTATTGCGTTATAAAAAAGAAAATACATTTACAGATTACAGCATCATTGCGGCAAATCCGAACGCTCCTGTATTCAGTGTTATTGCTCCGGCCTATAATGAAGGAATGACCATTGTGGAAAATGTACGTTCCTTATTATCCCTTTACTATCATAATCTGGAAATCATTATTGTTAATGACGGAAGTAAGGACGATTCCATTCAAAAGCTGATTGAAGCTTACGAACTTGAGTCTGTAGCTTATTTCATTCAGGGAAAAATAGAAACCAATGCGGTAAGAGGCGTTTATAAAAGTAAAAATCCGGCCTTTAAAAAACTGATTGTGGTTGATAAAGAAAACGGAGGAAAAGCAGATGCTTTAAATGTTGGAGTGAATATTTCTTCCGGCGAATATCTGGTCTGCATTGATGTTGACTGTATTCTGGAGCAGGATTCTATTTTAAAACTTGCAAAGCCCATGCTGGAGCAGACTGATAAAAAGTTCATTGCATGCGGCGGAGTGATTCGTCTGGCCAACAATTGTGTCATTGAAAACGGAAAAGTAGTCAGTGTCAACATGCCGAAAACTCTTCTGGGAAGAACTCAGGCATTGGAATATATACGGGCTTTTGTTCTCGGACGTATGGCATGGTCCCGCGCATCAGGGTTAATCCTGATCTCTGGTGCTTTTGGAGTATTTGACAGAAAAATTGTACTGGCATGCGGTGGTTATGATAAAAACACCGTAGGAGAGGATATGGAGCTGGTGGTAAGAATGAGAAAATACATGGAGGAAAAGAATGAGCCTTACGAAGTGCTTACCATTCCGGATCCTTTATGCTGGACGGAAGTTCCCGAATCCAAAGATATTCTTAAAAAACAGAGAAACAGATGGATGCGAGGAACCATGGAAACCTTGTGGAAACACAGAAAACTCATGTTCAATCCGAAGTATAAAAAACTGGGAATGATCAGTCTTCCTTACTGGTTCTTCTTTGAATTTCTGGGACCACTTATCGAATTTTCGGGCTATATTATCTTCATTATCTTTTTATTGTTGGGAATTATCAACTGGCCTTTCTTTATCGTTCTGTTTGCTCTCGTCATATCAATGGGATTCCTCTATTCCATCTATGCGATACTAGTGGATCTCGTAAGCCATCAGGTCTATACCAAAAGAAAAGATTTCCTTAGATTGATTTTCACCGCTTTTTCCGAACCTTTTTATTTCCATCCTATTGTAGTAAAAGCAGGAGTAAACGGATTTATAGATTATTTCAAAAAATCCCATGGCTGGGGCGAAATGACGAGACAAGGTTTCAATCAGAGTACACAGCACTTACCTCTAAAAGAAAGAATATATGCTATCCTTCAGGCAGGGCTGAAAAAATGGGGAATGCTGGCGCTGGTTTTCTTTGTTTTATTTTTAATAGGAGTTGCCGCAGAATCATTGTGGTACAAATATACTTTTCCAAAATTTGAAACATCTGTCATTATTGGTAATCTTTTCGTAGAAAATATTTTATTTGCGTTTAAACTGACATTCTGTATTGGAGTCGTATATCTGATCATTAATTTTATCAAAGAAGGCTGGGCAAGAACTTTGGGAATGATAACGTTGCTTGTGGTAGCGGTTACCCAATATATCTTATTCCTGTATTTTTCTGAAAGCCGTAATGTATTGGGGGCAGATCTCTTATACTACAGCAAAGAAGAGATGAAGCAGATTTTGCAGGCAAGCGGAATGCTCAACTTCAAAAACTTTGCATTACTGGGAATTTTAATTACCGGCTCTCTCATTCCTTTATGGATTGCAGGTAAAACAGCTTTAAAATCAATTTATCCCGGATTGGTATTATTAATCTTTGGGCTGGCGGCATTTTTCATTCCATCCAATATAGCAGGATCTAAGATTTTAGGTTCTGAGAGTGAGTTTAATCAAAATGCAGCAAAAAGTAAATGGGCCTATTTCTTTAAATCCAATGAAGACAATTTCATCAGCGACCATCCGGAACTGACTGAATTACTGAGCGAAAATGCAGATTTTGCAGCCAGCGCAGAAATGATTGATAAAAACTTTCCGTTCTGGAGAAAAGAAAATACACAGGATTTCTTAGGGCCTTATCTTAACAAGTCCGAGAAGGTTCCTAATCTCGTTTTTCTTATTATGGAAGGTTTTGGACATGCGTATACCTCTCCAAAAGGGTATATCGGGAATTTTACCCCTTATCTTGATTCTTTATCAGGTAAAGGATTATTCTGGGAAAACAGCTTAAGCTCAGCAGGAAGAACATTTGGAGCATTGCCATCACTGACAGGGTCACTTCCTTTCGGAAAGAACGGCTTCCTTGAAATAGAGAAAACACCGGAGAATTTCAATCTTTATAATATCCTTAAAGCAAATGGTTTTGAAACTGGATTTTATTACGGAGGTCACGCATCCTTTGACCGTTACCGTGAATTTCTGGAATACAGCGGAGTAGATCATATCGTAGACGAAGCTTCATTCAGCAGCCCTTACCGTAAACTTCCCGCCAACAACGGAGAAAGCTGGGGATATGAGGATCAGGCTGTCTTAGATAAAGTGCAGCAGCAACAGAAACCACAGAATAAGCCGTATTTCAATATGATACTCACGCTTTCAACCCATAATCCTTTTTTAATCAACAATAAAAATTATTATGAAAAGCTGTACAACCAAAGGCTTAATTCAGGGATTTTAACTGCTGAACAGAAAAAATGGGCAGCCGCTCATAAAGATCAGCTCATTTCAGTATTGAATGCAGATGATGCTATAAAAGGCTTCTTTGAAAACTACAGCAAACGACCGGATTTTAAAAACACAATTTTTGTGATCACGGGAGATCACAGTATGCCTGAAATTACATTACAATCTAAAATTGACAGATTCCATGTACCCTTATTAATCTATTCTCCATTATTAAAAGAATCAAAACGTTTTCACAAAACAGTCAGTCATTTTGATATTGCACCTTCTATTTTAGCGTACTACAGAAATAATTATAAAATCAGTACTCCTTCTACAGTAACATGGGTAGGAAGAGGCTTTTCTGAAGATTCTGAGATAAGCAAAACCGGAATTCCTATGATGCAGAGTAAAAACCAACTGATCGACTTTGTATCTGAAAAGTATTACATCCATGACGGACAACTTTTCACACTGAAAAATATGGAAGAGGGCGCAGACAATGATGCGGCAGCCATGAATAAAATCAATGGCAGATTCAATCAATACAAAAGCATGAATGCCAAGTTTTATTCTACGAAAAAGCTGATGCCGGATTCGATAATGGTCAATTTTAAGAAAAAAACGAAATCAAGATTTTAAAACTTTCGGGTGTAGCCTAAAGTAAGATCAAACTGATTTCCTTTCTCACCCGGACGGAATTCCTGATTATAATACATCGTTCCCAAAGAAAAAAGATTGACAGAGCGGTAAGAAAAATTATATTCAGCTCCTACTTTAAAGGTTTTAAGCTTAAAGGTTTCGTTTTCCAGAAGGTTATTGCGGTACTCTTCAGGGCTTATACCTGTTCCGATCTGAAAAGCAAAATAGTCCTGAGCTCCTTTTGTATAATATCGTACCGTACCTGTATAAGAATGTGAAATATTCTTGCTGTCAGGTGTAATGTAAGTACGCAGGTTGAACCAGAAATTCTTATAATATTTACCTACAGCAGCAGTAAACATCCAGATACTGTTGCTGAAATACAGCTGACGATAGCCCAGTTCTGCCTCAAAACTATGAGGAAGATTGGCATTTAAAGAAACTCCCGTGCGGTATTTAGGAAAGAGACCAACATCATCAGAATATCCTCCGCCAACGTACAGATAAAACATTTTGGAAAGTCTCGGATAGGCTTCCAGCTCAATCTGTGTGCCGCCCTGTGCAAACTTATTGGCATAATTACCCCGAAGGATCACAGAACCAATCGGCGTAATTCTCTTATAGCTTACCCCCACGATGTGCCAGTCATCATCAAACTGTTTGTCAAAATGGGAATAATTATAAACAATTCCTACCGCATTTTTAGAAGAAAGATCATTTATCCTTACCGCAAGAGCTCTTGCCTCAGTATTTTTAGGATTGATGGATAAAAGAGTTTTTACAGCTTTGTCGGCTTCCTCATAATTATCCATGCCAAAATATACTTTTGCCTTCAGCAGCAGTAATGCTTCAGATTTTGAATGGTACGAAAGTCCTTTATCTATAATTTCAATAGCTTTTGTATTCTGATCATTCCAGTATTCCAATGATGCATAGGCAAGAAAATAATCTTCATCCTGAACCTCTCTTTTTCCAAGATCTTCAAACACAGCTCTTGCTGCAGCCAGGTCTTTGTTCCAGGTATATAACCTTCCCAGAAAAACTGAAATATCTGTATAATTGGGTGCTTTTTCCAATGCTTCTTTGGCGAGTGCTATAGATGTAGTATAATCTTTCTGTTCAAAAGCAGTGGTACGGGCTTTAACAAACAATTCATCAGCAGATAAATTTTGCTGGCCATACATTGTGATTGGAAAAAGTAATGCTAATAAAAAGGTCGGGTATCTTTTCATCGAAATTTATTATTAATGAGCTACATCTGGTATCACAAATATATTGAACTTTTATTTCTCAAACCAGAGATTATTCATTAAAACTTATTTTTTTGAGATTATTATTCCATAAAATATCAAATAATAGATATTTATGATGGAATAATTATTGTCGTAATTAAAAAGAATTGATTTTCTAAAAAACCTTCATCATGAAAATAGCAACCTATAATGTGAACGGAATCAATGGCCGTCTTCCTGTTTTACTGAAATGGCTGAAAGAAACGTCTCCGGATATTGTCTGCCTTCAGGAATTAAAAGCCCCACAGGAACGCTTTCCATTACAGGATATCAATAACGCAGGATATCAGGCCATATGGAACGGACAAAAAAGCTGGAACGGAGTAGCCATACTGGCCAAAAACAGAGAAATAACTGAAGTACAAAGATCTTTACCAGGTGATACAGACGATGTTCAGAGCCGTTATATAGAAGCTATTATTGATCAAATGGTAATCTGCTGCCTGTATCTTCCCAATGGAAATCCTTATCCGGGGCCCAAATTTGATTATAAATTATCCTGGATTAAGCGTTTTAAAAGACGAACCAACCAGCTCATCAAAATGGAACTTCCCGCCATACTGATCGGTGATTTCAATATTATACCCGAACCTATGGATGTTTATAAACCTGAACGTTGGGAAAATGATGCGCTATACAGAACAGAAGTAAGAAAAGCATTTAAGGACCTTCAGAAAAAAGGCTGGCTTGATTCTATACGAAGTCTTTATCCTGATGAGAAAATTTATACCTTCTGGGATTATTTGTATAAAGCTTACGACCGTAATGCGGGAATAAGGCTTGATCATATTTTATTAAGTCCTTATCTACAACCCAGACTGGCATCCGGTGGAGTAGACAGCCATGTAAGGGGTTGGGAAAAAAGCAGTGATCATGCTCCTGTTTGGATTGAACTATCGGATCATCTGTAATGACAGAAGTTCATATACAATATACTCCCGCGAAAAATCAGGAGTATATTATATAATAAATATTTTAAATATTAAGACTGCTTACGGCGACGGCCAGAAACCTTTTTATCAAGATCCCTGATATCCTGTCTCAACTCACGGAACATCTCTTTAAAATTATAGCTTTCATAATCACCCGGCTCAAAATCTTCCGGGAAAATCCCCGAAGCGTACTGCCAGATTTCCACTACTTCTTCAAAAGGAATATCGTAAGGTTCATAAAATGAATTATCAGCACTTACACTGATTGCCGTTTCTTTTCTTTCTTTAAACCTTTTGTAGGTAATCCCGTCATTTAAGGTAACAAAAACATAGGTTTTACCTTCCTTAAGCTCATTAATTCCTTCTACATATTTTCCTACAATATAAGATCCGTTTCTGAACGGAGGCATAGAATCACCATCCGCAGGAAAAGCTCTGTATTTTCCATTGGTAAGGAAAGGAAGAGCAATACGCTGAAGACTTTCAATGTATTCTATATCGCTATAGCCTTCCAGATATCCCATTGAGGCTTTCTGCGGTATAATTTCTATCGTATCATTTCCATGCGTATCTACTGCAACCGGAAGAACAATTCTGTTATCAGGAAGTTTCAGCATATCATCCATAGGATGCTTCTCAATATCTACAGAAAGCATAAGGTCAATACTTACATGAAAATATTTGGAAATTTTTACCAGCAGCTCGATAGGAGGTTCGGAAATTCCGTTTTCATATTTTGAATACCGAACTCTTGAAATCAACAATTCGTCGGCTACATTTTGTTGAGAGAGCTTTCTTCTGGCTCTTAAAAAGCGTATATTATTTGAAAAAACTGACATTGATAAAAGTATGTCAGCAAAAATACAAAATTTGACCTCTTTTATCAACGAATGAAACAGGTTTTCCCATACATTCTACAGAATTTTATTCAACTTATATCCATTTTTCCTGAAATAGGGTAGCCTGAACCGTAAAATACTCAATATTCGCCTCTGCAGTAAGCGTTTTTTAAGCCAATGTAAAAACCTTTATAAGCATTGAATAATAACCACAAATAATCAGTATTTAATACAAAAACAATAACTCTACATTTCATAAATTGAGTTATTAGTTTTAACATTTAGTAAATCAATCACATATAAGTGAAAATATTATTTTCATTAAAACACACTTATATTAATGAAATATTAAATAATAAAAACATATAATTAATTTATTGAAAATAATTTGCAATAGTATTATTATTATTCATATATTCGTGATGTAATAATCATATAAAATTATAGTTATGAAAAACTTAAAAAAATTGGACAGAAACGAATTAAAAGCTATTTCAGGTAACGGATTACTAGATCCAATCGGCGGACTTCTAGGTGGACTAGGAGGTGTAGTTGGTGGAGTAGTAGGCGGTGTAGGTACTATCGTTGGTGGCGTAGTTACTGGCGTTGGATCTACAGTAGGTGGAGTAGTTGGCGGTGTAAGCACTGTTGTAACTAACGCGTTATGCCAAACACAATGTGTAGTAAACGGTGTTATCCACATCAAATTACTTGAGTGTGGTTCAACTTGCTAGTCAAAAAGCATTGAATTAAAAAGATTATACCGCTCTGAAAAGAGCGGTTTTTTTAGGTCTCTGAAAAAATAATTCAGGGATTTAACCCTTTAGCTTTATAAGGAAAAATTTAATAATTTCAATAAAGCAACATCGTTGCATTAAATAATTTAATTTTCTAGCTTTGCCAGATCATTAAAGTATATGCACATGAAAAGGACCGTCTATTTTTTGGTGGGAAGCGCAATTATGTATTCACCATCTGTTCTGAAATCTCAGAAATTTACTCCTGAGAAAAAAATGGTAAAGGATATAGAATCTGTCAGGGTACAGGGAAAAACAAATTATAACTCTGCAAATATTTCAAGAAAAAAACTGGATTTTATTCAGTCTAATACACTGGGTGAAACATTGAGTAAAATTCCCGGAATTCAAAATTCAGGATATGGGCCCAACTCCGGAGCTCCCGTTATCAGAAGCCTTAGCGGAAATCGTGTAAAAATATTGGAAAACGGAACTGCAGTTAATGATCTTTCCGGAATAAGTCCTGATTTTAATACGGATATAGAAATGAACAATGTTCAGAATATCACGATTTACAAAAACTCTGCATCGGTTTTATATGGAGGAAAAGCTATTGGAGGCGCCATAGATATTGAAACAGATTATATTGCCAGACAGCTGCCGGATAAAAAGATAAACTTTCGCGGGCTTTTGGAAGGAGGAAGCAATAGTGGGCAGAAACAGGCCTTTTCAGCTAAAGGTACTATTGCCAAAAACTGGGTTTGGACGGTAGGAGCATCCAATCAGAAGCAGGAAATGGTCAGTATTCCGGGAAAATCAAAAGACAGCAGATGTTATGACCCAAATCTGGTAGGTTTCAACAGTATTTTACAATCACTTTGCCAGATAGATGTGGATTCAAGACGCGTACTTAACAAAAGTCTTTTCCCTTACATCAGCCAGTTTGCCAAAGATCATATGATAGAATATGAACTGTCGGAAGATGATCTTTACACCTTCAGTTCCACGTATTATAATCCTGCTGACGGTAAACATTATCCCAACCCAAAGAATGATCTTTATGTTCCTGGTCAGGATGCTGTGAAAGACCGTTACAGAAGTGAAGTAAACGGAATCAGGGATTATGTGGAAACAAAAGACGGAATCATTCCCAATAGTCATTCAGAAAGTAATTCATTCTATGTAGGAACCAGTTATATAGGAAAATCTTTTTATGCAGGAGGAGCCTATCAGAATTCTTACTCTTATTTTGGAGTTCCGGGATATGCAATCCCTAAAATCCCCAAACATACTCATGGAAAACCATCGCAAAAAATAGAATATCTTCCGATCAACATCAGAAGTTTATCCCATAAAGCCATGTTTGAATCAGGTTACCGATTTACAAATTCTCCGATTTCAAGCATAAAACTGAATTATATGAGTGTATTCTCAAAAAATGCAGAACTTCTTGATCGTTACCGCGCTAATCAGTTTGCTGTAAATCAACACAATGGACGCATGGAAATTGCACAGCAGAAATTAAAATTTCTTACGGGAACCACTGGCGTTGATATTCAATACAGAGAAATGGAAGGAAATGGTGGTCAGAGATATTTACCTAATAATATAAGCCGTGAAATTGGACTCTTTACCATGCAGCATCTTGATTTTAATAGTATTCAGATAGATCTTGGATACAGAAATGATCATGTACAACGCAGGGCGGAAGCAGATCAAAAATATGTCAGAAGCCGCGGACTTTCCGGTGGAAAACTCAGCGACAGAGACTTTACCCTTCATCAATTCCATAGTTCCGCTCAATGGAATATCTTTAAAAAAGGATATCTGAAAGTACAATACAATCACTCAGAAAGAGCACCGGAAGTGAATGAGCTTTATTCAGGAAACAATCATTTTGCTATTCTGACAGAGGAAAATGGTGATGACAGGCTGGATAAGGAAACGGCAAACACCATTGAAATCGGGACTGGAGTTAACCTGAAGAACCTTCGGATATCTGCCAGTTGGTATCATACTTCTTATAAGAATTATATTTACCTTGCCCACACCGGAATTTCGAGAGAAGTTTTTCTGGTAAAAGAATGGCGCTCCGATGATACAGAAATCAACGGAATTGAAGCTGAAGCCGCTTATAAAGCCGATCTCGGAAAATTAGGAAAGTGGGAGATAGGCGGATATTATGACTTGGTAAGGAATATAAGCATTGCCGACAGTTCCATAAGAAAATGGAGTGATGGCGATTATATGCCCAATATGCCTACCAGCCGTTTTGGATTCAATCTGGAAGGAACTCTGAAGAACTTCAGCCTGAATCTAAGCTTAGATCATTATTTACAACAAAAATATTTAGGAAAGAATATTAATCCGGAGCTTCCTATGCCTGCATTTTCATTATTGAATGCCCGTTTAGCCTATAAAGACAACAGTTTAGGCTTTGGGGAACTGGAATATTATATTATTGGAAATAATCTTCTGAACACTGAGGCCCGACTTCAGAATTCTCAGTTAAAATTTCTAAGTCCGCTGCCCGGAATTAATATTTCAGCCGGTGTGAAGATCACAATATAAATCACTTTTATTTCTGCAGTTATTATTCATTAATAGCTGCAGATTTTTTTATGTTATCTATTCAAAATCAGCTCTAAAGCCATTGTACTTTAGAACTTTATGGTTTTCCTCATTTTTATATATAAATAACTGTGTTATATTTGTGTAAACTAAGAATAAACCGCTACGAACAACAATTAAATGCCAGAGAAATTTCCGACAATAAACAGCACACTTTCACCTCATAGACTTGGTCAACTTATTCAAGAAAAATATGGACTAACCGACAAAACAAAATGCAATATATTTCGGCTTGCTATGAACCATTTATATATCGTTCATGATGGTGAAAACAAATACGTTTTTAGAGTGTACACTCATCATTGGCGAACTCCATTAGAAATTGAAGAAGAATTAAGGCTTCTCAATCATCTGAAAGAAGCAAACCGACAAATTGCTTTTCCTATAGCTGATCAATCAAACCAATTTGTCCAGGAAATTGAAGCTCCGGAAGGGACAAGATTTGGTGTTTTATTTTCATATGCTAAAGGTATAAAGACAGCAAAATTTTCCTCCGAAACAAGTTTTCTGATTGGACAAGCATTAGCTAAAATTCATCAATCAACAGAAAATGTCGAACTGATGAGAATGTCTTACAATACTCAAAACCTACTCAAAAATCCTGTTCTAAGAACAAAAGAATTCTATAGTAAAAATACCAGCGAAATTGAATTTTTGGAAAATCTATCTGATTTTTTAACGCTGAAAATGGAAAATGCAGACAAACAGCACATGAGATATGGAGCAGTTCATCTTGACGTTTGGTTTGACAATTTGCACATTGATGATGAAAAAGAAGTAACCTTTTTTGACTTTGATTTTTGTGGCAACGGCTATTTATGCTTTGATATTTCTTATTTTTTATTTCAGTTATTTACAACCCATCTGAACGAAGAGGAGTATCATACAAAATCAGACAGTTTCCTGAGAGGTTATGAGACTGTAACTAAAATTACTCCTGAAGAAAAAAAGTTTTTGTCTTTCGCATGCCTGGCCATCATGAACTATTATATAAGTGTTCAGTGTGACAGATTTGAATATTGGACCAATATTTTCCTCAATGAAGATCATTTAAAAAGAATGGTAGGCAATTTAAAACGATGGATTGCTTATCATAAAATTGAGATTAAATAATCACAGGAAGCGGTATCTATTTTATTTTAATTTTATAAAATCATACAACATGATAAGATGTTTGACAATTATTATATTATCCTTTTTTTCATTAACAACTTATGGACAAACAAAAATGCGCTCTATTGAGGAATTAATAAACGATAAAGATCCGGGTTGGACTCTTGTAAAAGAATGGATAGACTCCGCAAAAAATAAAGTGGAAATATTGCCCGTGGATACAAACAGAGCAAAGGATGCCTTATATAAAAGTCAAGTTACAACCAGATCTCCAATGGGTTCCATTGTATATATGACAGGAGGACTTCTGGTTGATAGTGGATGGATAAGAATTCTTGGCTCAGGCAGTGATAAATTAAACAGGTCTTTGCCAGAATGGAATAAAGGAAAAACATTTCAGGATTATGGGCAGCCAATACCATATCTTTTAATTGCTGATGATGCAATAGGCGGCATTTTTATTCTTAATGGTGGCGGACTGGGCAGCGATTTAGGAAAAGTTTATTATTTGGCACCCGATAATTTGGAATATGAACCTCTTGATATTACCTACACTGAATTTTTGAATTTTTGCTTTAATAAAAATCTTGATGAATTTTACAAAGAATACAGATGGTCCAATTGGAAAAAAGATGTAGTGAAACTTAAAGGCGACAAGGTATTTAGTTTTTTTCCTTACCTATGGATGGAACAAGGTAAGGATATCAATAAAGTATCAAAAAAGGAAATTCCAATTGAAGAAAATTACAAGTTAATTCTTGAATTTAGAAATCAGCTTGGATTTGATACAGAGAAATAAATGATAGAATGCTTAGCATGAAAAATTATTTGTGATTTCTTAACAAACTCATCATCAAAATAAATTTTATCTTAGCAGCATAATAACCATCTAAAATTCAACAGTTAAATACAGAAAAAAATGAGGAACACTATTTATACTTTCTTACTATTATTTTTATTCACAAGCATTAATGCTCAGGAATATTCAAAATTAATAAGTGAAGCTAATAAATTATATGAAACAAAAGATTATAAAATGTCTGCAGATTTATATGATAAAGCATTTAAAATTGAAAGCGAAAATCCAAGTCACTTATATAATGGCGCATGTTCATCTTCTTTAGCAGGAGATACAAAAAAAGCATTTAAATGGCTTAACTTATCAATAGAAAAAGGTTGGACCAATCTAAAGCATTTAAACTCTGATACTGATTTAGAAAATTTACATTCAAAAAAAGAGTGGGGGAAAACAATTGAAAAGTTAGAAAAAAAATTAGCTTTAATAGAAGCAAATTATGACAAACCATTGCAGGCTGAATTATTGGCAATTCATGAAGAAGACCAAAAATACAGAGTACAAATGAATGAAACTCAGAAAAAGTTCGGTCCCAATTCTAAAGAAATGAATGATCTTTGGAGAATAACCAATCAGAAAGACTCAATTAACCTATTAAAAGTAAAAAAAATACTGGATGAAAAAGGTTGGGTTGGCAAAGACAAAGTAGGCGCACAAGCCAATAGTGCATTATTCCTGGTTATTCAGCATTCAGATTTGGAAACGCAAAAAAAATATTTACCCATGATGAAAGAAGCGGTAACAAAAGGAAATGCAAGTCCAGGTTCTTTAGCATTGTTAATTGACAGAATAGAAATTCGAGAAGGTAGAAAACAAATATACGGAAGCCAGATAGGAATCATTCAGAGTAATAATACTTTCTATGTTTCACCTTTAATTGATCCTGACAATGTAGATAAAAGAAGAACAGAAGTTGGCTTAGGTCCAATCTCTGACTATCTTAAAAATTGGAATTTAGTTTGGGACGTTGAAAAGTATAAAAGAGAATTACCCGAATTAGAAAAATTAAATAAATAGAAAAAACATCTGCTCACAGCAGTTTGCAAAAATGGTGGATTAAGGCTTAATTGAAGATTCCTTAATCCACCATTTATTTTGTAGGCTGTAAAAACGTAAGAGATTAATTGAGACACAAACAACTTTTCCGGATCTAAGGAAATGATTATGAGCAATAATGATAGTCATAGATAATCTGAAAGCTGTTGAGTACAACATGGGATAAATAATGAAATCTGACATATTCTGTGAATTTTGAGAAACTCAAATAATATACAATTTAACATAATATAAATTATAGGATTTTAATTATCCAACTGAAATAGAGTAATAACCTCCTCAGAATCCCTTATTTTGAATATTTCCCATCCAAATATTCTGTAACGATTTCTAAGAACTCTTCTTGGGTCATAAAACGATCCAGAAACTCTTCCAGGTTTCCTTCATTCTCAATTTCCTGAAAATACATTTCATGATCTGTACTGTACACCGTTGGATTATTTTGGTTAGGATCTGTTGTGCAGACAAAAAAATGATCAGGATATCCGTAAGAATAAAATATACAGATAAAATCCATCTCTTTGCCTTGTACGATTTTTTTTACTTCGTATTCCTCTACAAGTCCGTCCAGCTCTTCATAATCCTCGGAGTTTTCTTTAAATGGCGTGAAAATCCAATCTTTGAAAAAATATTGACCGTACGGCAATTCATGATCAGAAAAATAATGTTCCAGCAAGTTCTTATAAAAACTTTTCTGATCTTCTATATACAAATCTTTGTACTGTTCATAATACTGATCTATCCCATAAACATCCCAATCTTTATCATATAGATAATGGCTGAAGCTGAGACTTTGCCAGTTTTCAGTAAAACTTTTATCTGCATGTAAGCCCTCTGTATTTCCTCCTAACTGCTTAAGTTTATTTGCAATATTTTTATTCATGAGTTATAATTCATAATATATTATGTTAAATTGAAACGATTCTAAAGTCTCTATAGTTCTTAAAAATACAAAATCTTGCCACATGACAGTTTTTATTCCATAAAAACAAAATACCTTTATCCTAACCAAAATATCACGCATATGAAACCTAAAATGATCTGGGCCAATCTGGCAGTAGCCAACCTTGAACGCACCCAAAAATTCTACACTGAGCTGGGATTCAAACCCAATAATCCACACACCTCCAATGAACTGGTAAGCTTTTTTATGGCTGGAAATGAATTCATTATTCACTTTTTCTTAAAAAATGTTATAGAAAACAACCTGAAAAGTATGAAATTCGGAGACCCCCAAAGCTCCAATGAAATTATATTCACCCTTTCTGCAGACAATAAAAACCAAGTGGATGAATGGGCTGAAGAAGTAAGAAATGCTGGTGGAACCATTGTTTCAGAACCTGAAAGTTTTGGAGAAAACTATTATGGTTTTGTATTTGCAGATCCGGATGGACATAAGTTCAATGTATTTTTCATGTAGAATTTCAAAATATTTTTCCCTATATTTGGCATTCAACAGATCATTATGAACCGCTCGAACTGTCTGCCTCCTCCGGCACCTTAATATTTTCAATTTAATTTGAAGCCTACTCATGTCGTTAACTTATTAACGACCGGGTTTTTCGTGCTTCACATTCTAACAAAAATATTAATTCCAATTTTACAGTTCATTCTCTAATGAAAAAATCATATTTATTATTACATTTGGCCGTAATTCTGGCCGGATTTACAGGTGTATTCGGAAAATTAATCACACTTAATGAAGGATTGCTGGTATGGTACAGACTCCTCTTCTCCTCTATTATTTTATTCTTTATTTTAAAACTTTTTAGAATTCCAGCAGATATTCCTCTCCGGGGGAAAATTCAGATTTCAAAAGCAGGATTACTAATTACACTCCATTGGCTTCTGTTCTATGCGAGTATAAAATACGCGAATATATCTATTGGTGTTGTATGCTACTGCCTGACCAGCTTTTTTACAGCAGTATTTAAACCTATTATTGATAAAGAGAAATTCAAACTTTCAGAATTACTTCTCAGCACATTAACTATTCTTGGAATAAGCTTAATTTTTCATTTTGATACCTCCTATCAGCTTGGAATTATTTTAGGTATCTTTTCATCCGCATTTGGAGCCCTTTATACCATTTACAATAAACGTCTGGTACACCATTTTGATACTAAAGTTATCAACTATTATCAGATGATTGCCGGTACTTTATGCTGGGGAGCGTTTTTGCCCGTATATCTCCTCTATTTCCCGTCAGATAGCATAGTTCCTGACTTAAAAAACACGGCTTATTTGGGCGTTTTATCGCTTTTTTGTACCGTTGGCTTATATGTGATGTTTGCAGAGGTTTTAAAGAAAATTCCTGCCTTTACCGTTAATCTAACCTACAATTTGGAACCTGTGTACGCTATTATGATGGCATTTTTATTTTTTGGAGAAAGCAAAGAAGTCAATCTGTCTTTTTATATAGGATTGGTTTTTATTATTGCTTCCGTGGTTTTACAGACATTAATTTCACTGAAGAAAGCAAAATAACAGCTAAAACTGTTTAAAACAAAACCGGACACTTAAACTAATTTAAATGTCCGGTTTTTATATAATAAGTTTTTAAATATTACCCATTCAATCCCAAACTATTATACAGCTGCACCTGCCATATTCCCAGTACCTCTTTAAGCATGACAAAGGTAAAGGCAGCATTATAGCTGTTAGGAAACAAAGTGATTTCTGTATCTATAAAGTCGGATGCCTGTGGAAAAGGATCTAATCCAAAGGTATGAAACAAAGCAACAGACCTTTTCATATGAAACCCGGAAGTAACCAGATATACATCCGAAGGAGCCATCTGTTTTAATATCTTGCTGGAATATTTTGCATTTTCATAGGTATTCATACTTTTATCTTCTTTAATGAGATCTGTCTCTGATACTCCCATTTCTTTAAAATTTTCGCTGAATAACTCTGCTTCACTTTTTTGTCCTCTTCCCTTTCCGGAAATGACTATTTTACAAGGCAGATTATTATTCTTATATTCATGATACAGCTGATAAGCAGTTACGAGTCTGGAATAAGACATTGTATGCAGCCTCTCCGTATTGTCAAAGTCTACAACCCCGCCGCCCAATACAACGATAACAGGATTCTGAGAAGTCTTATTTTTATTCACAATCGTATTAACATAACTTTTCTGCAGATATCCCGAGGTGAGTTTCCCCAGAAAACCATTTCCTATAAAAATGATCATTATAACGGCAAAAAGGCCAACTCCTATCCTTAGATTTTTACGCTTACTTTTTCTTTTTAGTAATGCGATGATAACTATTGCAAGAAATACTAAAAAATAAGGTTCTGTAAAAAGCTGAATAACAAGAAATAAAAGGTCTAGTAAAAATTTCATCTTCAAATAATATTGATTAATGTATAGAAAACATTGGATTTGCAAAGGTAGACATTTCCTGAATATTGCTTTCCAGACTACATTTCAACGGCTTAAGGCCATTTCATTTTTTATGGGCAAAAATTTCAGGTATCATGAACAGAAAAATGGCCAGACAATCATTTCCTTTGAAGAAGATACAATAGATTATATACTTTTCTGCTTATCATATAGGTTTTTATATTTCTCTAAAATGTATTTACTGTAATAAATTATTAAGTCATTAGAACAATTTCGCCTTAATTTTCTTTTAGTTTATCCAATTATTTTATACATTTGCAAACAACACACTAAAAAGTGTGTTAAAAAATACCTACCCCAGTGAAAAAGCAGAACAGTATAGCCGTTTTTATGACCGTACTCCATATATTTTTGGACAGACATTTTTGTAAAGGAAGAAATAAAAGTATTTCCTCAAATACAAAGAAATGATTTCTACCTTAAGTCATTGAAAAACAATTTAATATCCTTGTTGTAAAAATCAAGGAATACAATCTTTTGTGATGCGGATCTATGCTGCAGATTATCCTATAAAAATCTGTGAAAAGCTCTTCACAGCCACTCACTTACCTATCTCTAACTTATTGAAATAATTTATTTTATCATTTCATTGCTTTATTTACATTAAAAAATCTTAAACAGATTTACTCTTAAAGTTAATATTGTTTCAATGCAATATGGTTTTAAAAAAAATACATTTGTCTTTTAATTTTAATACCATCAATGCAATGTCAACAGTTCTCAAAACATTTGTAGCGTATCTTAAAAGACCTGCTCTTTATCCTGAACTGGGCAGAAAAATCATTAAAAATACGGTAAGCAGAAGAAGTCCTTTCAAGGGAAAAGCAAAAACAAATCACTGGGCCGCATCCATAGCCGTTTCACAAAAAGAAGTGATCTCCAGGCTTTTCTCAATGGATACTGACAATTTCAAATCTGCTTATGCTGACATCCTGGAAAAAGCCAATGCCAAAGAAAAAGAATGCCCTGTTAAAATGGGTGGCGCTGGTGCAATGGAGCTTATTTATTACGCCTGCGAATTCACCAAAGCACAAAACGTTCTTGAAACAGGCGTGGCTTATGGATGGTCTTCTTTAGCGATATTGCTTTCTCTTCAAAAAAGAAATGGTACACTCTATAGCTCAGATATGCCTTATCTTGCTCAGGATGGTGATCAGTATGTAGGCTGTGTTGTTCCCGAAAACCTTAAAAAGTACTGGCAGCTATTCCGTTTTGCAGACAGAGAATCTTTACCTAAAATTTTAAAAAAAGTTTCCTCTTTTGATGTTTTCCACTATGATTCTGACAAAAGTTACCACGGAAGAATGTGGGCTTATCATCAGATCTATAAAAGACTGAGACCTGGTGCCGTGTTTATCAGTGATGATATTGGCGACAATTCCGCATATCAGGATTTTTGCAACAGAATGAATATCAGCACTTTTGTTGTAGAATACCATGGAAAATACATTGGTATTTTTGTAAAAGAATATGTTCCGCTCATCAGAGCTAAATAATGCAATTGATGAGATAAAACTATACTTAATTTTAAAAACCATTAAGAATAGATAAGTAATTAAAAATATTAAGAGAATATCTAAAGACATTCTAAAGCACAACTCTTCATTCAAATTTATTTGAATCTTAACTTTACTTAAAGCCTTAAATCCTACTTAATGG